>ENA-OYVX01000855-OYVX01000855.1-human-gut-metagenome-genome-assembly--contig:-NODE-855-length-11268-cov-5.066352_pt1 | contig 11268 bp, 10 predicted proteins | sample MGYA00244159_ERZ653375 | MGnify/ENA primary metagenome ERZ653375 (study PRJEB26926, sample SAMN06164942) | human gut metagenome | biome: ENVO:00009003; feature: ENVO:2100002; material: ENVO:00002003... | reverse complement strand
GTCCCGGATCAGCTGCAGATTGGGCTCGATCTCGCTTTTTTTCAGCTTGTCCAGCTTGTTGGCCACGACCACCACCGGGCATCCGGTGCCCCGGAACCACTGGAACATGGTCACGTCGTCCGCCGTGGGCTTGTGCCGGGCGTCCACAATGAGAACACCCAGGGAGATGAGGCCCGGCTCCTGGAAATACGACTCCATCAGCCGTCCCCAGCGGTCCCGCTCCTCCTTGCTGACTTTGGCATAGCCGTAGCCGGGCAGATCGGTCAGATACACCCGGTTGTCGATGAGGAAATAGTTCACCTGGGTGGTCTTGCCGGGGGTGGCGCCCACCCGGGCGAAGTTCTTCCGGTTGAGCAGGCGGTTGATGACGGAGGATTTGCCCACGTTGGATCGCCCGGCAAAGGTCACCTGGGGCCGTCCGTCCCGGATAAAGGCCTCCGGGCGCACCGCCGAGCGGATAAATTCCGCCTTGTTATAGTTGATCGTCATGGCAAGCGCTCCTCCTTTACACTGATAGTGCGGCGGGGGATTCCGCCGATACGCGGCCACGGGGGGCGGCGTGCTCCCCGCGGGAAGGCACCAGCGCCGCCGCAAACACCTGGTCCACGGTGTCCACCGGGATGAAGTGCAGACCGGCCCGGACGGTCTGGTCGATCTCGTCCAGATCCTTGACGTTTTCCCGGGGAATCAGCACCGTATGTACGCCGTTTCGCAGGGCGGCCATGGTCTTTTCCTTCAGACCGCCGATGGGAAGCACCCGGCCCCGGAGGGTCACCTCGCCGGTCATGGCTACGCTGCCCCGGACAGGCCGTCCGGTCAGCGCCGACAGCATGGCGGTGGTGATGGCGATACCCGCCGAGGGTCCGTCCTTGGGCACGGCCCCCTCCGGGAAGTGGACATGCACGTCCTTGGTCTTATAGAAGTCCCGGGGCAGGCCCAGCTCCTCCCAACGGCTGCGCAGGCAGGTCAGGGCGGCCTTGGCGGATTCCTGCATAACGCTGCCGAGATTGCCGGTAAGCTCCAGCTTTCCGCTGCCGTCCAAGGCCTGGGCCTCCACTTCCAGAATTTCGCCGCCTACCTGGGTCCAGGCCAGGCCGTTTACCACGCCCACCTGGTCCCGGTCGCTGTGGATGGACTCGCTGTACTGCTGGGTTCCCAGCAGGTCTTTCAGATTGTTCTCTGTAATGTCAACACGCTTTACATCGCCCTCCACCAGCTGCATGGCGGCTTTCCGGCACAGCTTCCCCAGCTGGCGCTCCAGCACCCGGACGCCGGATTCCTTGGTGTAGGCGGCGATGACCCGCCGGATGGCGTCGTCGGTGATGCGCAGCTGGGTTTTCTTCAGACCGTGCTCCTTCAGCTGCTTGGGCAGCAGATGCCGCTTGGCGATCTGCAGCTTCTCCTCGTCGGTATAGCTGGTGAGCTCGATGACCTCCATCCGGTCCAGCAGGGGACGGGGGATGGTGTCCAGGGTGTTGGCGGTGGTGATGAACATCACCCGGCTCAGGTCCACCGGCACCTCCAGGAAGTGATCCCGGAAGGCGTGGTTCTGTTCGCTGTCCAGCACCTCCAGCAGGGCCGACGCCGGGTCGCCCCGCATATCGCTGGCCAGCTTGTCAATCTCATCCAGCACCAGCAGGGGATTCATGGAGCCGCTGCGGATCACCGCGTCGATGATCCGGCCGGGCATGGCGCCGATGTAGGTTTTCCGGTGTCCCCGGATGTCCGCCTCGTCCCGGATGCCGCCCAGACTCAGCCGGGACAGCTTTCGGTGCATGGCCTTGGCCACGGACAGGGCGATGGAGGTTTTGCCCACGCCCGGGGGGCCCACCAGGCAGAGGATCTTGCCCTTGGCCTGGGGGTTCAGCTGCCGCACGGCGATGAATTCCAGGATCCGCTCCTTCACCTTGTCCAGGCCGTAGTGGTCCTTGTCCAGGATCTTCCGGGCCTGTTCCACGTCAGCCCGGTCGTGGGTCTCCACACCCCAGGGCACGTCCAGGCACACATCCAGATAGTTCCGGATGACGGCCCCCTCGGCGCTGCCGAAGGGCTGCTTGGACAGGCGGTGCAGCTCCTTCATGAGCTTCTCCCGCACCTCGTCACCGGCCCGGCAGCGGTTGATCTTCTCCTCGTATTCGTACAGCTCGTCGTCGCCGTCCTCGCCCAGCTCGTGCTGCAGAACGTGCAGCTGCTCCCGCAGGACCATATCCCGCTGGACCTGGCCCACCCGCTGGCGGACCTTCTGGTCGATATCCGACTCCAGGACGGCGATATCCACCTCATGCACCAGAATTTCGTTCATCACCAGCAGCCGCCGGGCGGGATGCAGCTCCTGCAGCACCCGCTGGCGATCCTGGTGCCGGAGGTTGATGTTGGCGGCGATGGTGTCCGCCAGCAGGCCGGGGTCCCGGATGTCCAGCACGGAGGCCACCAGCTGGTCGGACAGATTCCCCACCAGCTCCTGATACTGGCCAAACAGGGCGTATGTCCGCCGGGTCAGAGCCTCGGTGCGGTCCGAGGCCCGCCAGCTCTGGTCCTCCAGCAGCTCCACATTGGCCTGCAGGAAGGGCTTGGTCTGCCACAGGCGGCGCAGGGCCGCCCGGTGCAGGCCCCCGGCGATGACCCGTACCCCGGTATCCGAGGTCTTGACGATCTGGAAAATGCGGCACACGGTGCCGATCTCGTACAGGTCCTCCTCCTGGGGGTCCTGGACGCCGATCTCCCGCTGGGTCACCAGCAGCAGCTCCCGGTCGCCCTCCATGGCGTTTTCCAGGGCCAGGATGGATATCTCACGCTCCGCGTCGAAGCTCAGCGTCTGGCCCGGGAAGGCAGTCAGCCCCCGCAGAGCCAGCACCGGCATATTTTGTGTGGTCATAAGGGTATCTCCTTTGCGATAGGGAAAGTACAATAGGGCAAGAGGGGAGAGGCGCACGCGTCTCTCCCCTTTGTGCTTGTTTCAGGACGCCGACGCGTTCTTGGTGCCGCGGCTGGGATCCCGCAGGATCACAGGTGCTGCGCCGTCGTTGACGGCCCCGGCGGTGATGGTCACCTGTTCGATGGTGTGGTCCGAGGGAATGTCGTACATGATGGGGGTCAGGACTCCCTCCATGACGGCCCGCAGGCCCCGGGCGCCGATGTTGCGCTCGATGGCCTTGTCGGCCACGGCCTCCAGGGCCTCCGGCTCGAACACCAGCTTCACATCGTCATAGGAAAACAGCTTCTGATACTGCTTGACCAGGGCGTTCTTCGGCTCCGTCAGGATCCGGACCAGATCCTCCCGGCCCAGCCCGTCCAGAGCGGCGATCACCGGCAGACGGCCCACCAGCTCGGGAATGATGCCGAATTTCAGCAGGTCGTGGGGCTGGACCTCCTTGAGGAGCTGTCCCGTCCGACGCTCGGCCTTGCTTTCCACCACGGCGTCGAATCCGATGCCCTTGCGGTCGGTGCGCTGCTCGATGATCTTCTCCAGACCATCGAAGGCGCCGCCGCAGATGAACAGAATGTTGTGGGTGTCCACCTGGATGAACTCCTGATGGGGGTGCTTGCGGCCGCCCTGAGGCGGCACGTTGGCCACGGTGCCCTCCAGGATCTTCAGCAGTGCCTGCTGCACGCCCTCGCCGGACACGTCCCGGGTGATGGAGGTGTTCTCGCTCTTGCGGGCGATCTTGTCGATCTCGTCCACATAGATGATGCCGTGCTCGGCCAGCTCCACGTCGAAATCCGCCGCCTGCAGCAGCCGCAGCAGGATGTTCTCCACGTCGTCGCCTACATAACCGGCTTCGGTGAGGGTGGTAGCGTCGGCGATGGCGAAGGGGACCTTCAGCACCCGGGCCAGGGTCTGGGCAAACAGAGTCTTGCCGGAGCCTGTGGGGCCGATCATCAGGATGTTGCTCTTCTGCAGCTCCACATCCTCGCCGCCGCCGAAGAAAATGCGCTTATAGTGGTTATAGACCGCCACGGACAGGGCCACCTTGGCGGCGTCCTGGCCGATGACGTACTGATCCAGCACCTCTTTGATCTCCCGGGGAGTGGGCAGCTGGTCCGGGGTCTCGTACCCGGCCTCAGGGCCGGGCTCGTACCCATCGTCCAGAATGGACATGCACAGCTGGACGCACTCGTCGCAGATGCGCACGCCGGGGCCCTGGATCATGCGGTGCACCTGGTTCTCCGCCTTGCCGCAGAAGGAGCACCGCAGGGATTTCTTATCGTCTGCCATTGGTTACCTCTTGTAAATGACCTTGTCCACCAGGCCGTATTCCCGGGCCTCCTCGGCCAGCATCCAGTGATCCCGCTCGGAATCCTGCTTCACCTGCTCGGGGTCCTTGCCGGTGTTGTCGGCCAGGATCTGGTTCAGGCGCTTTTTCAGCTTCAGGAAATGCTCCACGTCGATCTCCATATCCGTGACCTTACCCTGGGTCCCGGCGGAGGGCTGGTGGATCATGATCTCCGCGTTGGGCAGGGCAATGCGCTTGCCCCGGGCGCCGGAGGACAGCAGGAACGCGCCCATGCTGGCAGCCATGCCGATGCAGATGGTGGACACGTCGCACTTGATATACTGCATGGTATCGTAGATGGCCATACCCGCGGTCACGGAACCGCCGGGGCTGTTGATGTACATCTGGATATCCTTGTCGGGGTCCTGGGCCTCCAGATACAGCAGCTGGGCCACCACCAGGCTGGCGGTGGTATCATTGACCTCTTCGCCCAGGAAGATGATGCGGTCGTTCAGCAACCGGGAAAAGATGTCATAGGAACGCTCGCCCCGGTTGGTCTGCTCCACAACATAAGGGACTAAACTCATAGAAATGACCTCCTGTACAAATAGATGAAACTCAACCCCATTATACCCGCCCGGTGAGTATCTCAAGCAGGGGACGAAAAATTATTCCTCGTCCTTCTTTTCCTCTTCCTGCTTGGCTTCTTCCTTGGTCTCCTCAACAACGGGAGCCACGGCCACGGCGGCGTCGGCCACGGCCTTGATAGCCTTGCTGCGCAGGACCTGCTCGCGGACGTCGGCCTCGGGCAGATACTTCTTGATGGTATCCAGGTCCATGCCGTACTTATCGGCCACGGACTTCATCTCGGCCTCGATCTCCTCGGCGGTGGCCTCCAGCTCCTCGGCCTTCACCAGGGCGGCCACGGCCAGATCCATGCGGACCTGCTGCAGGGCGGGCTCATGGGCCTGCTTCTTGAAGTCGTCCTCGGTGGTGTTGGTCATCTTCAGATACTGGTCAAAGGGGATGCCCTGGGCGGCCAGCTGCTGCTGGAAGTTCTCCATCATCTGCTGGGCCTGAACGTCCACCATCTCATCGGGGATGTCGGCCTGGATGCCGTCGGCCACCTTCTGCATCAGGGCGTCCTCAAAGGCACGCTGGGCGGCGGCCTCGCGGTCGTCCGTCAGCTGCTTGCGGGTGTCGGCCTTCAGCTCGTCCAGGGTGTCGAACTCGGACACGTCCTTGGCGAACTCGTCGTCAATGGCGGGGACTTCCTTGTGCTTGACCTCGTTGACCTTCACGTGGAACACCACGGGCTTGCCGGCCAGCTCGGGGTTGTAGTTCTCGGGGAAGGTGATGTCGATGTCCTTCTCCTCGCCGGCCTTCATGCCCACCAGCTGATCCTCGAAGCCGGGGACGAAGCTGCCGGAGCCGATCTCCAGGTCGAAGTTCTCGCCCTTGCCGCCGTCGAAGGCCACGCCGTTGTCGAAGCCCTCGAAGTCGATGTCGGCGGTGTCGCCCTTCTGGATCTCGCGCTCCACGCTGACCAGACGGCTGTTGCGGTCGGCCATCTCGTTCAGGCGGTTGTCCACGTCCTCGTCGGTGACGTTGACCTCGGCCTTGGGGGCCTCCAGGCCCTTATACTGGCCCAGGGTCACCTCGGGATACACGGCCACGGTGCACTTGAACACCACGCCGTCCTTGCCGCAGGACTCCAGCTCCACCTCGGGATAGCCGACGACCTTCAGCTCCTGCTCCTTCACGGCGGCCTCATAGGCGTCGGGCAGCAGGATGTTCACTGCTTCTTCATAGAAGACCTCTGCGCCGTACATGCTCTCGATCATCTTGCGGGGAGCCTTGCCGGGGCGGAAGCCGGGAACGCTGATCTTGGACCGCTGCTGCAGGTACGCCTTGTTGATGGCGGCCTCAAAGGCGGCGGCATCTGCTTCGATGGTCAGTGCGACCTTGCTCTTGTCCAGTTTTTCACAGGATTTTACACTCATTTTGATTTTTCCTCCGTTCAGCATTAAATCGTATCAATGCAATTCTATATAATAGCAGAAAACAATTTCAATTTCCACACTTTTTTGCTCTAATCACAAATTTTTTTGGGATGAAAGCCCAAATAGTCCCCGGACACCATGAAAAACGAGGTTCCGCCCCGTTCTCCCTGCAGGGCCCGGCGGTGGGAGGGACCGTGGAGATGGCCGTAGCAGCACACCTTCACGCCGTATTCCCGCAGCAGCCGCAGAATCTCCGGGCACTGGTACCCCTGGTACAGAGGCGGGTAGTGAAGAAAGCACAGCTTCTCGTGATCTCCCGCCGCCTTCAGGGAGGTTTCCAGCCGCCCGATCTCCCGCAGCAGAACCTTTTCGTTGTGGGTGCCCTGGTTATCCAGCTCATAGAACCAGCCCCGGGTACCGCACAGAGCCGTGTCCCCGTAGAACCGGCAGTTGTTGTGGAGGATCCCCATGGTGGTCAGGCCGTTTTCGGCGAAAAAGCGCTCCATTTTGGCGGCGGTGTTCCACCAATAGTCGTGGTTGCCCTTGAGCAGGTACTTCTTTCCCGGCAGGGCGTCGATGAACCGGAAATCCTCCAGCGATTCCTCCAGGCTCATGCCCCAGGACAGGTCGCCGCACAGCACGGTGACATCGTCCTCCGTCAGCACGGAGAATCCCTCCCGGATGCGGGCCACATAGTCCTTCCAGCCGTCCCCGAAGATCTCCATGGGCTTGTCGGACCCCAGGGACAGATGCAGATCGCCAATGGCATACAGCGCCATACGGCACCTCCTTCCTTATTATAGTATATCGTTATATCAGCCGCCGCAGATTGTTCCAGAACAGGTCCTTCAGCAGCTGCCGGGGATAGCCCCGGGCTGCCAGGGCCTGCCACAGGCGGGGCATGTCCTGGACGCCCTGCATTCCGGCGGCCAGCTCCTCGCAGCCGTCCAGGTCGCCGCCCAGGCACAGGATTTTCTCCCCGTCCAGGGACAGAAAGTGCTCCACATGGGCCACCAGCTCCTCCATGGTGCCCGCCGGACCCACAAACGGCCGGTACAGATTCAGCCCCACCACGCCGCCGCTGTCCCGGATGGCCCGGAACATGTCATCGGTAAGGTTGCGCCGGTGGGGGCACAGGGCCCGGCTGTTGGAGTGGGTGGCCACCACCGGCCCCCGGGCCAGGCGCACCACATCCCAGAAGCCGGGATCACTGATGTGGGACACGTCGGGATAAATATGAAACGCCTCCAGCTGCCGCAGGAAGTCGGCGCCAAGAGGGGAGAGGCCCCGATCCGTGTCCCGGCAGTTGGCGCCGGACAGGACATTGGGCCAGTTCCACACGGGGTTGAGAAACCGCACACCCCATTCCGCCGCCGTCTCCACCTGTCCCGGGTCGCAGCCTATGAGCTCGGCCCCCTCTATGGAGAGAATCGCCGCCATTTTCCCGTCTGCCGCGGCCCGGTCCACCTCTGCGCCGGTGCGGCAGTGGACAATGACGTCCCGGTTCTGCTCCATCTCCCGCAGGAACTTCTGATGCAGGAGTTGTCCCTCCCGGACCATGGTGCTGCCCCGGGGAAGCTCCTCCGGGTCCTGATACAGGGCGAACACCTGGGCGAACCGCCCGAAGCTCGACGCCCGGTGCAGATCCAGATGAGCATCGTTTTCCCGCAGCTGCGCTCCGGTCCGCAGGCACCGGTAAATGGTATCGCAATGCGCGTCAAAATAGGGAATATGTTCCATACGTCACCTCAGAATGCGTTCTCAATGTACTCTATGCGGCTGGCCTTTTGGGGATGCGGACCCTCAGCGTACACCTCCGCCACGTCGAAGCGGGCGGGGCAGTCCAGGTCCTTCACCATCAGATACCACGCCGCCGTTTTCCGCAGCCGCTGCTGCTTCTGGGGCGTCACGTACTCCCGGGGCAGGCCGCAGGACAGATTGGTCCGGGTCTTGACCTCCACGAAGCACAGCACGCCGTCCTTTCGGGCGATCAGGTCGATCTCCCCGAACCGGCAGTGAAACCCGTGGGCCAGCAGGGTGTAGCCCCGGCGGCGCAGATAGTTGGCCACCTCCGCCTCGCCCCAGGTGCCCTCGGCCCGGCTCATGACTGCCGCTCCTTCCACTTTTTCAGAAACGACTGCCGGTGCTCCGGGCAGGGACCGTATTGGTCCAGCATGGCGTAGTGCAGCTTCGTGCCGTAGCCCTTGTGCTGGGCAAACAGATACTGGGGATATTCCCGGTCCAGCACCTGCGTCACGTACCGGTCCCGGGTGACCTTGGCCAGGATGGACGCCGCCGCAATGGATACGCTGCGTCCGTCGCCGCCTACCACCGTCTCATGGGGGAGGTCGATGGAGGCGCACCGCCCATGGTCCCGGTTGCCGTCGATCAGAACGTAGTCCGGGCGGAGGGTCAGGGCCTCGATGGCCAGCGCCATGGCCCGGATCCGGGCGCTTAAAATATCCGTGGCGTCGATCTCCGCCGCGCTGACGGAGGCCACCGCCCAGGCCGCAGCCCGCTCGGTGATGAGGGCATACAGGGCCTCGCGCTTTTTCTCCGTCAGCTTCTTGGAGTCGTCCAGTCCCGGGATATTGCAGCCCGGCGGCAAAATCACCGCTCCCGCGCACACGGGACCCATCAGGGGTCCTGCACCGGCCTCGTCACAGCCGCACACAATGGCATAGCCCCGCTGCCGGGCCGCCTGCTCCAGGGATTCATCCGGCTTCATTGCGCATCCTCCACAGTCTCCAGGGTGAACCGGCCCAGCTTGCCGCCCCGGAACTCGTCCAGCAGCACCCGGGCCATGCGCTGGGTGTCCACCTGGGCCCCCCGCATAAGGAAGCCCCGCTTCCGCCCGGCCTTTTCCAGCAGGTCATACCCGCTGTCCTCCGGCTGCACGTCGATCTTGTACCGATCCTCCAGCACCGGCGCATACCGCCGGCCCAGATAGTCCATGAGATAGCAGGCCAGCTCCTCCATGTCCACCACGTCGTCCTTGATGGCACCGGTGAAGGCCAGGCGCTTGCCCACCTCCGGGTCGTCAAACCGGGGCCACAGAATGCCCGGGGTGTCCAGCAGCTCCAGAGTGCTGTCCACCGGCACCCACTGCTTGCTGCGGGTGACGCCGGGCCGGTCCTCGGCCCGGGCGGTTTTGCGGCGGGCTACCTTATTAATAAAGGTGGACTTGCCCACGTTGGGGATCCCCAGCACCATGACCCGCACGGTGCGGCCCGCCTGGCCCCGCTGGGCCCAGGCGGCCAGCTTGTCCCGCAGCAGCTCCCGGACAGCGGCGGCAAACTGGGCGGTGCCTGCGCCGCCCTTGGCATTGGCCTCCAGCACAGCATAGCCCTTTTCCCGGAAATAAGCCGTCCAGCGCCGGGTCTCGCCGGGGTCCGCCTGGTCCACCCGGTTCAGGACCACCAGCCGGGGCTTGCCCGCCGTCAGCTCGTCCACATCCGGGTTCCGGCTGGACAGGGGAATGCGCGCGTCCAGAATCTCGCACACGGCGTCCATATTTTTGATCTCCGCCGTGATCATCCGCCGGGTCTTGGTCATGTGCCCGGGGAACCAGCTCAGATTATCAACCTGCATGTCGTTCACCTCTCGTATTTCCTTCGTAACTAAGAAATTATATCATATTTTCCGCCGCTTGGCAAAAGAAAAAACGCCCGCTGTCTGCGGGCGTTCGTTCTTTTTTCGGGGGATACAGCTTACAGCTTCTCCTTGACCTTGGCAGCCTTACCAACGCGGTCACGCAGATAGTACAGCTTGGCGCGGCGCACGAAGCCGTGGCGGACCACTTCGATGGTGGCGATGGAGGGGGAGTGCACGGGGAACACCTTTTCCACGCCCACGCCGTAGGAGATACGACGGACGGTGAAGGTCTCCTCAATGCCGCCGTGCTTCTTGGCAATGACGGTGCCCTCGAAGACCTGGATACGCTCGCGGGCGCCTTCCTTGACCTTCACGTGCACGCGGACGGTATCGCCCACCTGCACCTGGGGAACTTCCTTCTCCAGCTGCTCTTTGTTCAGTGCTTTGATCAGATCCATGGATATTTCCTCCTGTTTATATAGGCGTTCGTGCCGTCATGTATGCGGCGTCCGACTCGTTCCGGACCCCGGCGGCAGAGGACCGCCCTTTTTACGCCATGATAGGATATCACATCCGAGCCGGTTTTGCAAGCTTTTTTTGCGCTTTCCCTGAAAAAAAGAGTCGTCGTCAGGGAAGCAGACGCATCTTGACGGGACGGCGTTTTTCCTGTAAAATGGGTAAGATAAAAACGTATTCTTTCAGATGAGGTAACGATATGGCAAATGGATTCATTGATAAGGCCCGCATCACCGTCCGGGCCGGAAACGGCGGCAACGGAGCCGTCGCCTTTCACCGGGAAAAATACATCGCCGCAGGCGGCCCCGACGGCGGCGACGGCGGCGACGGCGGCAGCATCATCGTCCGGGTGGACGACAATATGTCCACGCTGATGGACTTCCGCTATAAGCGCAAATATGTGGCGGCCAACGGTGTAGACGGCCAGGGCGGCCGCAAAAGCGGCAAGGACGGCCAGAGTCTGACCATCCGCGTGCCCCGGGGCACCCTGATCCGGGACGCCGAAACCGGCGAGATCATCAAGGATATGTCCGACGACCAGCCCTTTGTGCTGTGCAAGGGCGGCCGGGGCGGCTGGGGCAACCAGCATTTCGCCACCCCCACCCGTCAGGTGCCCCGCTTTGCCAAGGCGGGCCTGCCCGGCGAGAGCCACGACGTGGTGCTGGAGCTGAAGCTGCTGGCGGACGTGGGACTGGTGGGCTTCCCCAACGTGGGAAAGAGCACCCTGCTGAGCGTGGTGTCCAAGGCCCACCCCAAAATCGCCAACTACCACTTCACCACCCTGTACCCCAACCTGGGCGTGGTGTATGTGGACGAGGGCGTGTCCTTCGTCATGGCCGATATCCCCGGCATCATCGAGGGAGCCAGCGAGGGCGCGGGCCTGGGCCACGACTTCCTGCGGCACATCGACCGCTGCCGCCTGCTGGTCCACCTGGTGGACG
>ENA-OYVX01000846-OYVX01000846.1-human-gut-metagenome-genome-assembly--contig:-NODE-846-length-11368-cov-5.013966_pt1 | contig 11368 bp, 9 predicted proteins | sample MGYA00244159_ERZ653375 | MGnify/ENA primary metagenome ERZ653375 (study PRJEB26926, sample SAMN06164942) | human gut metagenome | biome: ENVO:00009003; feature: ENVO:2100002; material: ENVO:00002003... | reverse complement strand
AAAAACAAGCACCGCAATCAAATACGGTTGATTGTGGTGCAGTTTTTTGGCACGCCTGATGCGATTCGAACGCACGACACATAGCGTCGGAGGCTATTGCTCTATCCGGCTGAGCTACAGGCGTAAATATAAAGGGCTGACGTAAATCAGCCCTATTATTATAACACGATTTTAATGTTTCGTCAATATTGTGAAAGAGAAATCACTTTAAAAGCGATTCGGTAGCCGCAATCTTTACTGCAACGCAGAATACCTCCATAGCCTTTGCAAGCTCTGCTTCGGTAGGATATGTCGGAGCGATACGGATATTGTTATCGTGAGGATCCTTGCCGTAAGGATAAGTCGCACCTGCGCCTGTCAGAACAACTCCCGCCTGCTTGCAAAGTTCAACAGTACGCTTTGCTGTGCCGTCAAGACCGTTGAATGAGATAAAATAACCGCCGTTGGGCTTGTGCCAAGAGCCGAAGCCTGTAGGAGCGATCTCCTTGTCGAGCATATCAAGAACGATCCTGAACTTAGGCTCGATTATAGCCCTGTGCTTCTTCATGTGTTCCTTTATGCCGTCAAAATCCTTGAAGAAACGAGCGTGTCTTAACTGGTTGAGTTTATCGTAGCCGATAGTCTGGAATGTCATCTGGCTCTTGATAAACTTGATGTTTTCCGCACTCGCACCGATGAATGCAAGACCGCCGCCGGGGAATGAGATCTTCGATGTGGACGCAAACATAAATACCATATTCTGCTTGCCTGTCTTTTTAGCTTCTTCAAGAAGGTTCAGCAGAGTGTCGGGAGTATCTGTAAGGTGATGAACGCAGTAAGCGTTATCCCAGAATATTCTGAAATCCTTTGCTTTAGGCGAAAGATTAGCAAAACGCTTTACCGTTTCGTCCGAGCAGGTGATGCCCTCGGGGTTGCTGTACATAGGTACGCACCAGATACCCTTGATAAGCTCATCTTCGCTTACCAGCTTTTCTACAACGTCCATATCGGGACCATCGGGGGTATAAGGTACTGTAATCATCTCAATGCCGAGGCTCTGGCAGATAGCAAAATGTCTGTCATAACCGGGAGCGGGGCAGAGGAACTTCACCTTTTCGTTCTTTCCCCAGGGCTTGTCGCCACCGAGAACGCCGAGCAGCATCGCTCTTGCCATTGTATCGTACATAAGCTGAAGGCTTGAGTTACCGCCGATGATTATTTCATCGTGAGCAACACCGAGCATAGGCATACAAAGTCTTTTTGCTTCTTCTATACCGTCAAGCACGCCGTAGTTACGGCAGTCAACACCGGTTTCCGACATATAATCACCGTCAAGGCAATGTGTCAGCATATCAAGTGATAAATCAAGCTGTGCGGGAGAGGGCTTGCCTCTTGACATATCCAGCTTCAGACCCTGCTTGCAAAGCTCGTCATACTGCTTTTTAGCTTCTTCATTCAGCTTTATCAGTTCATTCTTTTCCATTATCGCAAACTCCTTATAATAAAGAATTTTAACGCAGTTTTTCACTGCACCCATGCTTTAATTATAATGCAAATAAAGCCGTTTTGCAAGCGTTTTTTCGTTTTCTTGCAAAGAATTATGCAATTTCGTCAAAAAAACGTTGCACAGTAACATAATTATGGCGATTAGCAACTATAAAATATCCATTAAATGTTTAATCTGTGCAACTCGTAATTTTAATTTTTGCATTAACCGGCAAATGCGGCTGTTACAACGCCGTTGTTGTTTGTGAATGTAATGTCGGCGCTCACCGTCTGTTCGTCAAGCCCCGATAGATTCAGCGGAACACTGCATCGCACATTATAAGTCCATTCAAACGTCAGCGTAGTGCTTGTCTTGCCGTCAAGAAAAGCAAGGCTCATATCAAAATCAGTGCTGTCGCTGAGAAGAGCCGTTGCGGATAATGCATCGTCATATATTACGGGAAGAGTAACATTCTGACGTGTAAGCTCGGTAGGCATTATGTTCCGCAGGGATATTATCTTTGAGTTTCCGTCCGTATATATATTAAGCGTAAGGTCGGCACAGTAGAAGCCTACCTGCTTCTGATTATCGAGCGGTATATCCTCCGCATATCCCTGCACGGCGAAATAACCCGTTCCGTAGTCCGATAAGGCTATATTGAAGGTGGGATGGAACACCGGCGTTCCCTTTGCAAGAATTGCGTCATAAGCTGTCAATGCACCCTCTACGCCGTCCTGCACATCAAGCAGGGCAGTATCGACCTCTGCCTTGTCAAGCCCCGAATAATAGCTTGCCGAAACGGCAAAATTTGAGCCGTCACTTATAATTTCCCTGCTGCTGCCTGCGTACACCGGAGTTGTGCGTGTAAGCAGCATATACAGCAAAAGCCCTATTCCTGCGGTAACAAGCACAAGCAGGATAACAAGTACGATTTTTTTCATTCGTTTCCCTTTCAGAATTGTTTTATATGCAGTAAAGATTCATATCCCACGCAGGAATATACGGGTGCTGTCTTAAATACAGCTTATATGACGGATTCAGCTCCGTTACCTTTATGGGCAGGGCGAACATATCCTCCGTGCGATGATAGAGCGAAACGAGCAGCTTCGGCTTGTCACGCTTTATTACTGTCTTACTGCCGTCAAGAGCCTCGCTTTCACTGCCCTCAACATCATATTTTATATAGGTTATACGCTCGTCCTTTACAAAGCTGTCAAGACTGCGCATTTCTATCTCCTTTATCCGTGACGGATTGACAGGCTTACCTTTTTCATAGGGGATAAGCGATGAATTTCTTCCGCCCTTTGATATGAATTCGCAGACCGTATCACAGCTCCACGCACCGGCATTCACCGTTCTGAAGTCATAAGGGCTCAGCTTGTAGTGTATGCGTTTCATCTTTGCGTAATTCTTCCCGTCAGGCTCCATCGCAAAAATCTTGTTGAACTGTCCGCCCGTCACTTCCAGAAACTCGGTTATCGTGTCGCCGTTGTAAGCGCCGAGATCCGCATAGGTTTCGTTGCCGCCGAGCGAAAGTATCTCATATCCTTCCGCTTTATCCGTCTGATTGCGTAAAAGCGGCTGTATCCTTCCCGTTATACGATATTCAAGCCAGCCGTCGAAAACCTGTTTTGATTTCTCGTCCGCAAGCATCGAGTAAACTCTTTCAAGCTCGGCTCTATGCTCCTCGGCATATTCTTTTGTGAATAATCCTCCGCCTATTACCGGAACATCGGGAGCGTATAATTCGTGCCTGTCCGAAATGGCAATGATACGCTGTATCACCTCGTCAATATGAGTGCCGAAAGCAACGAGTATGATACAGTCACCGAACTGCCGTTCAATATCGGACAGCTTTTTCACCTCAAAGCCGGCAAAGCTGTGACCTCTCACGAAGTCATCGCTCGCCATGAATCCCGATATTTTTACATTCTTCAAGGAGCATACATCGAGTATTTTCTGTGCGCCGTCACCCATACCGTATATTATTATCGGCTTTGAGGTTTCAGCCAGATGATCCCACAGAGAAACTGCGCCTGTTATATCGTACATTTGAACATTCCTTTTCCGTGATTATTCGACCGTTACCGATTTTGCAAGGTTTCTCGGATGGTCAACATCAAAGTTTTTGAGCGCCGCAGTATAATATGCGATAAGCTGTAACGGTACTACAGCGACAAGCGGCATAAGAAGGTCCCTTGCAAGAGGGAGCATAACGGGATAATCAACATCGTTCCCGTCAAACTTCATATCCTCACTGCATACCATTACAACAGTAGCGCCTCTTGTCTTTACTTCCTTTATATTACTCATCGTTTTTTCGTAAAGATCGTGCTGTGTGGCAACTGCGATGACCGGCATACCGTCTTCGATAAGGGAGATAGTGCCGTGCTTCAGCTCGCCTGCGGCATAGCTTTCCGAGTGGATATAGGAAATTTCCTTCAGCTTAAGACTGCCCTCCATACTGAGCGCATAGTCAAGACCTCTGCCTATATACAGCAGGCTGTCTGCGCTTATCAGCTTGGACGCTACCTTCTGGTACTGCGTCTGATCGTCAACGCAGGTCTGTACCTTTGAGGGAATCTGTGAAAGTTCCGATATAAGCTGTCTGCACTGTTCTTCGTCAATTGCATTTCTTGCGTATGCAACACGGAAAGCAAGCAGATACATAAACGCCGCCTGTACCATATATGCCTTTGTGGAGCATACCGATATTTCAGGTCCCGCAAGGGTATACATTACCATCTTTGCTTCTCTTGCTATTGATGAGCCAACCACGTTTACTATCGCAAGCGTATCCGCACCTATCGAATTTGCCAGCTTCAGAGCGGCAAGCGTATCTGCGGTTTCACCAGACTGCGAGATAATAACTACAAGATCGTCCGGTGCAAGCAGAGGATCACGGTAGCGGAATTCCGACGCAATATCCACAACAACGGGAGTGCGTGCCAGCTTTTCGATAACGTATTTTCCTACCATGCCTGCGTGCATTGCCGAGCCACAGCCTACTATATAGATATGGTGATAGCTCCTCAGCTTTTCATCGGTAAGACCGCATTCCGAAAAGTCGGGTAAGCCATTCTTGATACGGGGATTTATCGTCTTTTTGAGTGCGTCGGGCTGTTCGCATATCTCCTTGAGCATAAAATGAGCATATCCGCCCTTTTCAGCCGCCGAAACATCCCAGGTAGCAACCTGTAATTCCTTTTCTATGACATTCTTGTGCATATCATAGAATGTAACGCCGTCGGCTGTTATATCCGCAACCTCTCCCGGCTCAAGCAGATAGTATTCTCTTGTATATTCGATTATAGCGGTAACATCGGACGCAATAAACATTTCGCCCTTTCCCTTGCCGACTATCAGAGGACTTTCTTTTCTTGCCGCAAATATACGGTTCTTATGCTCCCTGAACATTATGCCGAGCGAATATGCTCCCTCTATATCGGCAATCGTCCTGATTATTGTATCAATAGGGTCGCCGTCATAGTTGTAATCGAGCAGCTTTGCCACAGCCTCGGTATCGGTCTGGCTCTCAAAGCCGTATCCCTTAGATATGAGAAATTCCTTCAGCTTGCGGTAGTTTTCGATTATACCGTTATGAACGATTGACACTCTGCCGTTTCCTATCGGGTGAGAGTTAATGTCGCTCGGCTCGCCGTGCGTTGCCCAGCGTGTATGACCTATACCTGCCGTTGCTGTGAAATGAGGCTCGTTTTCGAGCTTTTTGATAAGACCTTCCTTGAGCTTGCCCTTAGCCTTGACGGTTTTTATCCTGTCGCCCTCAAACACGGCTATACCTGCCGAGTCATAACCTCTGTATTCCAGCTTCGTAAGTGAGTTTACAAGTATTGCGGTGCATTCTTTTGCACCTACATATCCTACTATTCCACACATGATCTTGTTCCGCCTTTCTTTAACCGGATGAGCAGCCCTGCTGCTCTGTAATACTAATAATCATATTCTGTTTATTTTTCATTAAGTACATTTATCTGTAAGCCGACAGCCTGTGTGACGGCTTATATAAAAACAGTATATCACATTAAGCTCCAAAAGGCAATATATTTTGTGTTGACTTGAGTTATCAACTGTGTTAAAATGGTATCGTAGATCACATTTAATGTGATAAACAATTTACGGAAAATACAGTTATCTGTTATCAAGGAGGAAAATTATGGGGTTCGGATTACAGGACATACAAGAGCTGACAGGCTACATTGAAGAAATGTTTTCGGAATATATGACATTTCCGACAATTTTATTCATAGTTGCCATTGTGGTGGCTTTATCGTCAATAGCTTGCTTTATTCTTGCGCCGTTTTACATAAAAGGAAAGGCAAGAGGAGCAAAAACAGCCGCACAGGTGATTTCCGTTATTGATTTTATCGTCGGCATATTACTTATTTTGGCATTCCTTATCATTACATTGTTGTTTAATATGGCGTCGGACGGTTTCTTTGATTCGGCTGACGAATTCATGAATGCAGTGCTCGGATTTTTGATAGTTCCTACAAGATTCGGTATGTCGCTCGAGGCAGTTTTCGGAGCTGATGCAAATATCGGCACGCCCATATTGTTTTATGCCTTGTATTTTGTTACGGCAGGCTTGCTCGGACTGGCGGCATTTATCGTAAGCTGTATAGCAAGAGGAAAATACAATGCCGCAAACGGTCTTATAAGAGGTGCGGCCGCACCTGCGGGAGCACCTCAGTACAACCCTTATCAGCCTTACGGTCAGCCGAATATTCAGCAGGGTTACCCTCAGCAGTACGGACAGAATGCTCAGCAGGGCTACCCTCAGCAGTACGTACAGAATGCTCAGCAGGGCTATCCTCAGCAGTACGGACAGAATATACCGCAGGACAACGCCCAGTATCAGCCTGCCCGGCAGGAAGTTCCGCAGAATATACCGCAGGACAACGCACAGTATCAGCCTGCCCGGCAGGAAGCTCCGCAGAATATACCGCAGGAAGATGCAAATACAGAAGTTCCCATACAGCAGGCTTCGCCGTCATTCTGTGGCAACTGTGGTACTCCGGTAACTCCCGGTGCTTCATTCTGTCAGAATTGCGGCAACAAAATCAATTGACGATAATTTAACGGGCTGCTTCGGACAGCCCGTTTACTTTTTTACATTTCACCCTTGATGCCTATGATAATTTTTGTTGCTTTTAACAATAGAAAGATATGCGGCGATGTGCTACAATTACTATCGGTGATGTTATGAAAAAGAAAATCAGCGTCTGCGAAAATTCAATGGTGCTTGTATACATTCTTGCAATGTCCGGAGGATTTATGGACGCATACTCCTATATGTGCAGGGGAGAGGTATTCGCCAATGCCCAGACGGGAAATATTCTTCTTATGGCGGTAAATCTGGCGAAAGGCAATTTTGTTGTCGCCCTCAGATATTTTGCTCCCGTAATGGCTTTTATAGCAGGCGTTGTGCTTGCACAGACAGTGCATCATATCTTCAAGGGCAGAGCGCTCCACAGACGGCAGATAGTTATTCTGTTCGAGGCGGCGGCACTCTTTGCTGCGGCATTTATACCGTATGAGCTTAATATCCTTTGCAACTGTATCATTTCTCTTGCCTGCGGCGCACAGGTAGAGGCATTCAGAAAAATAAGCATAAGAGGCGCATATCCGCAGAGTTACGCTTGCGCCACCACAATGTGTATAGGCAATATGAGAACAGCGGCTTCATCCATATGCGAATACGTCGCTCATAAAAACAGGGACGATCTGAGAAAAGGCTTACTTCTTTTCAGCATAAACGCAATGTTCGCCGTCGGCGCTGTCGCAGGCGATCTGTGCGTGACAGCAATAAATCAGTGGGCTGTGATGATTTGCGCCGTGTTTATGACTATGGCATTTATAATTATAACAATGGAAGAAAAGGAAGAAGAAAAAGATGTCGGTTAAAACCGACATATCAGTCTGTCGATAAACCTCTTGTTTATCGAAAATGGGGTCGCAGGGGCATAGCCCCCGACAGGGACTAGGGGCGGTAGCCCCAGTAATATAGCCCCTTCCCACGGGGAAGGGGTTTGGGGTTAGGGATTGAGAACAAGCACTTTTTTGGAAAAACAGACTTTTTCTACAGTCTGTTTATATATCTATAATAACAGAAAATCTTACACAATTCAACCCTTTTGTGTATATTGCACAAATTACTATTTTAAAAGTCGGGAATAATTCACTTTCTTTTTTTGATAAAAAATTGTCAAACCACTTGATAATGAGAGAAAAATTTTGTATAATAGAGAAGTAGAAATTTAGCGGACGCTTTGCGCCTGCAAAAAATTCACAAAATTTTTAGGAGGAATATTCCAATGTCAGTTAAAGTTGCTATTAACGGTTTCGGCCGTATCGGACGTCTTGCTTTCAGACAGATGTTCGGCGCAGAAGGTTATGAGGTAGTTGCAATCAACGACCTTACAAAGCCCTCAATGCTCGCTCAGCTTTTAAAGTATGATACAGCACAGGGCGGTTACTGTGGTAAGATAGGTGAGAACCTTCACACAGTTACTGCTGATGACGAAGCAGGTACAATCACAGTTGACGGCAAGACACTTAAGATCTATGCTATGGCTAAGGCTAATGAGCTTCCCTGGGGCGAAATCGGTGTTGACGTAGTTCTCGAATGCACAGGTTTCTACTGCTCAAAGGACAAGGCACAGGCTCACATCAATGCTGGTGCTAAGAAGGTTGTTATTTCTGCTCCCGCAGGTAACGATCTGCCCACAATCGTTTACAGCGTAAACGAAAAGACTCTTACAGCTGATGACAAGATCATCTCTGCTGCATCTTGCACAACAAACTGCCTCGCTCCTATGGCTAAGGCTCTTAACGATTATGCTCCTATCCAGAGCGGTATCATGAGCACAATCCACGCTTACACAGGCGACCAGATGATCCTCGACGGTCCTCACAGAAAGGGCGACCTCAGAAGAGCAAGAGCAGGTGCTGCTAACATCGTTCCTAACTCAACAGGTGCTGCTAAGGCTATCGGCCTTGTTATCCCTGAGCTGAACGGTAAGCTCATCGGTTCTGCACAGAGAGTTCCTGTTCCTACAGGTTCTACAACAATCCTTACAGCTGTTGTTAAGGGTGCAGACGTAACTAAGGAAGGCATCAACGCTGCTATGAAGGCTGCTGCTTCTGAGTCTTTCGGTTACAATGAAGATGCAATCGTTTCTTCTGACGTTATCGGTATGAGATTCGGTTCACTCTTCGATGCTACACAGACAATGGTAGCTAAGATCGCTGATGATCTGTACGAAGTTCAGGTTGTTTCATGGTATGACAACGAGAACTCTTACACATCACAGATGGTAAGAACAATCAAGTACTTTGCTGAAATATAATCGGTAAAAAACTGATACATTACGGCTCGTCTTCGGACGAGCCTTTTTGTTGTCCGCTATTTCTGAAAATTAGCTGAAAGCGATTGATTTTTCTTTGCCGTTGTGGTAAAATAGTGGATAGTTTATGTAAGCAAAGGAGTTCATAATGGTTAAAAAAATATTAGCAGGCATTTTATGTGCCGCAACAATGATTACATTATCGGTAGGATGCTCAGACAGTGCCGCTCCCGGTGCGTCAAATGACCCTTCGGCAAAGATAACAGGCAACACGGGTGAGGTAAAGCTCGAAAAGGGCGACAAATATGCCGTAATGACAATAAAGGATTACGGCGATATTACAATTAAGTTATATCCCGATGCCGCACCTAAGGGCACTCAGAATTTCATCGACCTTGCAAACAGCGGATTCTACAACGGAAAAACGTTCCACAGGGTAGTTGCCGACTTCATGGCACAGGGCGGTAAGGATTTTACGGGAAAGACAAACGTTGAAAGCTTCGGCATAGAAACAAACTACAATATGCGCCATTTCTACGGTGCGTTCTGCTACGCCAACGCACTCGGCAATAATTCCACAGAGTTCTACATCGTAAACAACAAGAAATCGCAGGATTACAGCAGCTTCAGCACCTCAAGAATAGACAACAACATTCAGGGTTATGAGGACTACGCAAAGCAGTACGACAAGGATTCTCAGGAATATACCTACTATATGTTCCAGGCAAACTACTACAGAAACTTAAAGCAGTTCATAGAGAATATGGATGACGCTACAAAGGCAAAGTACAAGGAAGTCGGCGGCACTCCCTCTCTTGACGGTAACTACACCGTGTTCGGTCAGACGGTTGACGGCTTTGACGTTCTTGACAAGATTTCTGCCGTTGAGGTTGAAACAAACGACGCTATGGGCGGCAAAGAAGTAAGTAAGCCCAAAACGGAAATAATAATCGAAAAAGTCGAGATAAAGGATTACGAATAAAAAACAGATACCGCCTGCAAACAGGCGGTATTCTTTATAAAAGAAACTATTTGACTGCATAAAAATACAGCCCGTTGATATAATGATCAATGGGCTGTTTTATTTGTATGTTAGTATGTTATCAAAGAAGACCGTTATAATACTCTATCTGCTTATTTATCGTGCCGAGACTTGCCTCACGCATCTGCGTCCATGTCTGACCCTGATACTGTTCTGAGTACATTTCAAACAGTGTATTACCGAGAACATCCCTGATTATCTGACTTGTAGTTTCGTCAAGTCCGTAAGGGTTATCAACTACAGCATGTAAGTTGTTGATATCCTTGAAGCTCATAAGAAAATCGTACATTTCATCGGTGTACTTCTTGTTTCTCATGATACTGCCTTTTGTTGTAGCCCTGAGATCTTCATCAGTAAAGCTAAGACGGCAGCAGTTAATAAATACCGACGCCTGTTTAGCATATTTTGAGCCTGCCGGAACAAGATATCCGAATGTAGACATTGAATAATAATATTCATCAGCTTCCGGATCTCTGGGGAATGGAACGAAGAAATAATCAAGCGTATCATCTTTCTGCATTAATTTTGCATAGCCTGAAATAATCCATTCGCCCATGCCCTGAAATGCCGCTGTGCCTTCCTTGATAGGTGTGGTGTCAACATCTATGACACCTTCCTGGAACGATGCAAGACCTTCGTTTTTAAGCGTCTGCATAAAGTTAGCGGCTCTGTCAACATTTGCGTTGCTGAAGTTCTGCACCAGCTTACCGTCAGCTCCGACTGAAATAAGCGCCGTACCGGTACTGTTTATAAACGACTGAGCTGAATATGCAGTCGCACCGTATAAGCCTGTTCTGTTGCCGTCAGCATCAGAATCAATGAACTTTCTGATACAGTCCGTCATTGTATCCCATGTCCATTCACCCTTGTCGTAAAGCTCTTTGGGATCTTCAATGCCAATCTGCTCAAAAACGCCACGGTTATATACAAGGAAGTTTGGAGAAACATTATAAGCCCAGGGGTAGTAATAATTCTTTCCGCCCCACTTGTACTGGTTTATATACGACTCAACTCCTGCCCACTGAGGTGCTGACATATTCATATATTCTTCAAGCGGTGTGTACATATTTTTTGACATAAGTAAAGGGAAAGTGTCGTCTGAATAGTCAACAAGGTCCGGTGACTCACCGGAAGAAATAGCTGTAGTCAGCTTTTCCTGAATCTGCATAGAACCGACTATCGTGCATTTTATTGTACAGCCGTAATTCTCCGAGAAATATTTGTATGCCGGCTTAACATCGCCTGCGGTTGTTATATCATAACCACCGAGATATTCAAGTTCTGCCGGTTCTACTTGTTCACCTGCATCAATACTTATATCGCCAACGCTGACCGGATTTTCAATCTCGTCATCAATCGTTGTTTCGGTATTGGAAGATGTCGTTGTACTGTCTGTGGTGCCGTTTGAGCAGGCAGCCATTGAAACCACAGTTGCACCTGCAATTATGCCTGCCATTATTCGTTTTAAATCTGTCTCTTATACACATCTGACGC
>ENA-OYVX01000842-OYVX01000842.1-human-gut-metagenome-genome-assembly--contig:-NODE-842-length-11451-cov-16.655932_pt1 | contig 11451 bp, 10 predicted proteins | sample MGYA00244159_ERZ653375 | MGnify/ENA primary metagenome ERZ653375 (study PRJEB26926, sample SAMN06164942) | human gut metagenome | biome: ENVO:00009003; feature: ENVO:2100002; material: ENVO:00002003... | reverse complement strand
ACACTCGACTAGTCGTCGGCAGCGTCAGATGTGTATAAGAGACAGTTATAAACGCATTATCTGCTTTTTTCAAGATGTTACAATTTTATTAAGATAAAATTAATATTTAGTTTGTTTTACATTCTATTATTATTTTACCATATCATTATTTTATTTGCTATTGATTATTGCATATTGACTTCAGCCACTATTGTCAAATTCCATGCATTTGACAGTTTTTCTTTTGCAAAAATAAATATATTAGTAAAAGTCATGTAAATTCGGGCATTATGTTACACTTTCCCAAAATATGAAAATAAAACAAGCTATGAATAGTATAAACCATCCATAGCCTATTGCAAGTTTTATTTATTCTAGAACTTAAATGTATTCTCCAGTGTCTCCCACTTCTGATCCTTATCACTTAAATTGATTGGTGTGCCATCCTCAAGTGTGTATCCGCTTCCGTCGGCGCTTCCCGGATACTCTCCGACAAGCTGTGGCCACTCGATGCCGATTGCCGGATCATTCCATGCAAGTCCGCTCTCGTCTCCAAGGTGCCAGAAATCTGTTACCTTGTAGCAGAACTCTGCTACATCTGAGAGTACTAAAAATCCGTGTGCAAAACCCTCCGGGATAAGGAACTGCTTCTTGTTCTCTTCTGTAAGCTCTACTCCAAACCACTTGCCATATGTCTTTGAATCGCTTCTTAAGTCTACAGCCACATCAAATACTGAGCCTTTTACTGCACGCACAAGCTTTGCCTGTGGGTATTCTTTCTGGAAATGGAGTCCGCGGAGCACTCCCTTTGTTGAACAAGACTGATTATCCTGTACGAATACCCTGTCAATGCCTGCCTCCTGCATGTCCTTTGAATTGTATGTCTCCATAAAGTATCCACGGTTGTCTCCGTGTACTGTAGGCTCGATGATGCAAAGTCCTTCGATTCCACCTACGTTTTTCTGTACTTTAATCTGTCCCATGATTTCTATGTCCTTTCTAAAAGTTAATCTCCTGCAAATATCTGTGCAGCGCATCCTGCCATGTAGGGAGCGGCTTAAATCCATTCTCCACAAGCTTGTTCTTGTCCAGTCTGCTGTTAAACGGACGTGCTGCCTTTGACACACCATACTCTGCTGTGGTAACAGGTGCGACTGTAAGTCTGTCCTCAGAATACTCTGTATGACCAAGCTCCACTGCCTGCTTAAAGATTTCTTTTGTGAAATCATACCAGCTGATATATCCGCCCTCGTTCGTAGCGTGATAGTAACCGTATTTATCGGTCTCTATCATATCTACGAGCAGTCTCGAAAGGTCGAGTGTGTATGTCGGTGTACCAATCTGATCACTTACTACTGTGAGCTTGTCATGTGTCTTGCCAACATTCAGCATTGTCTTGATGAAGTTCTTGCCATTTACGCCAAATACCCACGCTATACGCACGATAAAGTACTTCTCAAGGGTATTTGCCACTGCAAGCTCTCCGTCGAGCTTTGTCTGCCCATATACGTTGAGCGGTGCATAGTCCTTGCAGTCAGGCTGCCATGGTGTGGTGCCCTGTCCGTCAAATACATAGTCTGTGCTGATATATACCATTTTGGCATCTATCTTCTTGCAGGCATCCGCGATATTCTGTGTGCCGTCTGCGTTGATTGCATGCACCTTTGCTTTTTTATCATCATCCTCGGCCAGATCTACTGCTGTCCATGCTGCACAGTGTACTACCACGTCAGGCTTAAGCTCTGTGATTGTTTTTTCCACTGCATCACGGTCTGTGATGTCAAGTGATACATACGGCATAGTTGTAACTGCTGTGACATCATCTGCTCCGCTGTACTTTGGTGCTATATCTGTTCCGATTCCTTCGTAACCGCGTGCTGCAAGGTCGTTCATTACGTCGTGTCCGAGCTGACCTGCAACTCCTGTAACAAATACTTTCATTTTGGGTCTCCTTTTTACAAATATTCGTAAACAGGCCCAACATATATGCGCAATCCCGCATGCTTTAGGCATGCTTTCCCGCTGCTTACGCAGCTAAGATTGCTTATATACGTTGTTCCTGCTCTATTCTAGAGCCTCAAAGAATCAAAATGCGCTTATGTAAGCGAGCTTACAACACGCATTTCGATTCTTCAAGGTTTACGAATAGCAGTTATCTATTCGCGTACATCTTCTCGTAATAGTTCTGGTACTCTCCGCTAATGATTGTCTCCCACCACTCACGGTTGTCAAGGTACCATTTAATTGTCTTCTTGATGCCATCCTCAAACTTGGTCTCTGGGAGCCATCCGAGCTCGTTGTGAATTTTTGTTGGGTCGATTGCGTAACGCATATCATGGCCCTTACGGTCTCCTACGAATGTGATAAGGCTCTCCGGCTTATTGAGCTCCTTACAGATAATCTTTACGATTTCAAGGTTTGTCTTCTCATTGTGTCCACCTACGTTGTAAACCTCTCCTACACGTCCGTTGTGGATGATAAGGTCGATTGCCTTGCAGTGATCCTCTACATAGAGCCAGTCACGCACGTTCTCGCCTGTTCCGTATACCGGGAGTGGCTTATCATTAAGTGCATTTGCAATCATAAGTGGGATAAGCTTCTCCGGGAAATGGTATGGTCCGTAGTTGTTTGAGCAACGGCTGATTGTTACAGGAAGTCCATATGTGCGGTGGTAAGCAAGCACAAGTAAGTCTGCTGCTGCCTTTGATGATGAATATGGGCTTGATGTATGGATTGGTGTATCCTCATGGAAGAAAAGGTCAGGGCGGTCAAGTGGCAGATCTCCGTATACCTCATCTGTTGATACCTGGTGATATCTTTTAATACCATACTTGCGGCATGCGTCCATAAGTACTGATGTTCCGATGATATTTGTATCAAGGAATACCTGTGGGTTTTCGATTGAACGGTCAACGTGTGACTCGGCTGCGAAGTTTACAACCATATCAGGATGCTCTTCCTCAAATAATTTGTATACAGCGTCACGGTCTGTGATGCTCTCCTTTACGAAACGGAAGTTTGGATTGTCCATTACAGGCTCAAGTGTTGAGAGATTTCCTGCATATGTGAGACAGTCTAAGCATACGATACGGTAATCCGGATATTTGTTAAGCATGTGAAATACGAAGTTGCTTCCGATAAATCCTGCTCCACCTGTTACGATAATTGTCATTTTGATTTCCTCCTTAATATAACTGCTCGCGGTATTTTCCATCAAGTACATCCTTTAAGTACTGTCCGTACTGGTTCTTCTTTACGAGCTCATATGTCTTTAATACTTCATCCTTTGTAATCCAGCCGTTTAAGTAAGCGATTTCCTCAAGACATGCTATCTTACGGTGCTGATGTGTCTCTACTGTCTTGACAAAGTTTGTGGCATCTACAAGGCTCTCATGTGTTCCTGTATCAAGCCATGTGAAGCCCTGTCCTAAAAGCTCTACATTGAGTGCCTTTTTCTCGAGATAGATTCTGTTAAGGTCTGTTATCTCAAGCTCGCCTCTGGCTGATGGCTTAAGGTTCTTTGCGTACTCTACTACATTGTTGTCGTAGAAGTAAAGACCTGTGACACAGTAATTGCTCTTTGGATGCTCCGGCTTTTCCTCTATTGAAATAGCCTTTCCCTCTTTATCGAACTCTACGATACCGAATCTCTCAGGGTCATCTACATAGTAGCCAAATACTGTGGCGCCCTTACCGCTCTTAGCGTTTTCAACTGCTGCTCTTAGTCTCTTATTGAGTCCGTGTCCTGCGAAGATGTTGTCTCCGAGAACCATGGCTACTGTATCATCACCGATGAATTTCTCACCGATAACGAATGCCTGTGCCAGTCCGTCAGGGCTTGGCTGTACCTCGTAGGTGAGGTTGACACCAAACTGATGTCCGTCTCCTAAGAGCTCCTTGAATCTTGGTGTATCCTGTGGTGTTGAAATGATCAGAATATCTCTGATGCCTGCATTCATAAGCACTGACATAGGATAGTAGATCATTGGCTTGTCATAAATTGGAAGTAACTGCTTTGATGTTACCATTGTGAGTGGGTAAAGACGTGTGCCTGAACCTCCCGCTAATATAATACCTTTCATGTTGTTCTCCTTCAAACTGAAACTACGTACTGCATTTGATGCTTTCGGTCTGTAGAATACACTGACCTGATTCATCATTTACCTGCATTATAAAAGGTGCCCCAAGGGCACCTTCAAGTACTTTTTTATATTTTTAGCATTTTTCACAAAATATATGCTTATAATATCCTGTTTTTAAATCATTTTCGTGCAATAAATACACCTGCATCCTTTGTGATATGGAACCCTCCCTCTGTCTTCTTTCTGACAAATGCCGCAAATTCCTTATAGCGGTCCACAATATACCTGTTCTGGTTGCCGTGGCACGAAAGCACATACTCTATCACAGGCTCTGCTTTTTCTACCACAAGCTCATCCTCGTACCCATGCCAGCTTACATCACCAAAGTATTTTCCAAGTATTGCCTCACCATTTTCTTTACCGAATTGCTCATACAGCCTTTCCGCTGACAGCTCTATACGGTCATCAAACTGCTGCACCAGGTCGTTTATTTCCTTCATATGCCGTGAGCTGTATGTACTGCACACGAACACGCCACCGGGCTTTAGCACCCTTAGGATTTCACTGCACACGGCATCCAGATTGTCACAATAGAACAGTACATGGTCTGCTATCACGCAGTCATACGATGCATCCGGCTTATACAGCCTGTGGGCATCCATCACCTCATATGTGAAGCGCTTGTCATCTGCGCCTACATTTCTCGTCGCATCCCTTACCATGCCATACGATATATCAGTCAGGGTTATCTGCATATCTGCCGGTATCCTGTCTATGTTCTGTGTCCAGAGAGAGGCATCACCACAGCCCACCTCAAGCACCTTTTCCCCCTCAAAAAAGCTGCACTCATCAAATACCCAGCTAAACCAGCTCACCGGATTAATCGAGAAATCCCTGTGCAGATTGATTCTGGCTGATATATTTGAAGCATCCCTGTACTGCTGCTTTAGCTTTTGCTCCATCTCGTTTATATTAACCAGCTCCAGCATATGACTCCAGTCCACGCTTCGCCCCTCGTCTATTACCTCTGAAGCCTCCTGCAGTGCTGATTTCATAAGCTTCATCTGCTCTATCCTCTCCTCCACGAGACCAAGCTGCATGTGAAGCGACTCAGACATGACATCGCTGTCCGTGTTTCTGAGTGTCATCTCCTTGATATCATCCAGGGAAAAGCCCAGATATTTGAGGAACAGTATCTGCTGTAGACGTGCAAAGTCATCATCATTATAGAATCTGGCTCCGTTTTCGTTTACGTAGGATGGTTTTAAAATATTGTGCTCGTCATAGTACCTGACGGTCTTTTTTGTAATATGCGCTTTTTTTGCAAATTCTCCTGAGGAGTAGTAGCCGGGTAGTTTCATCGTTGCGTTGCCTTTCCTCTTATTTTCTTACTTTTATATCTAAGTATATCATAATTTTCTAATACAGGATTTATTAATATTTACTTATTTTCACTGTTTATGCTTGTTTTTCCGGAAAATGTACTTATAATTATATTATCACTATGTAACAAGGAGAATACAATGAAATACGATTATTTAGTAGTAGGTTCCGGTCTCTACGGAGCCATCTTCGCCCATGAGGCAAAGGCCAAGGGCAAATCAGTGCTTGTTGTGGACAAGCGTCCTAACATAGCAGGAAATGTTTACACCGAAAAGCAGGAGGGCATAAATGTACACATGTACGGAGCCCACATATTCCACACCAATGACAAGAGGGTCTGGAACTACATCACACAGTTTGCTGAGTTCAACCGTTTCACAAACAGCCCTGTGGCAAACTACAAGGGTGAGCTTTACTCTATGCCATTTAACATGTACACCTTCAACAAGATGTGGGGTGTGGTGACACCGGAGGAGGCTGCTGCAAAGATTGAGGAGCAGAAAAAGGAAATCACCGGTGAGCCAAAAAATCTCGAGGAGCAGGCTATCTCACTCGTTGGCCGTGATATCTATGAGAAGCTCGTGAAGGGCTATACTGAAAAGCAGTGGGGTCGTGACTGTAAGGAGCTTCCGGCTTTCATCATCAAGCGACTTCCTGTTAGACTTACCTTTGACAACAATTACTTCAACGCTCTTTATCAGGGTATTCCAATCGGTGGATACACAAAGATGGTTGAAAATCTGCTCGACGGCATTGAGGTCAGATTGAATACCGACTATCTTGAGCACAAGGCTGAGCTTGATGCTCTTGCTGACAAGGTTGTATATACAGGTCCGATTGACGCATACTTTGGCTTTAAGCTAGGTACTTTAGAGTACCGCTCAGTGCGCTTTGAGAATGAGACCCTCGATATTCCTAACTTCCAGGGCAATGCCGCTGTCAACTATACAGACCGCGAGACTCCATGGACACGTATCATCGAGCACAAGTGGTTCGAGTTCGGTAAGGATGAGGATGGAAATGATCTGCCAAAGACTATTATCAGCCGTGAGTACTCTTCTGAGTGGAAGGCAGGCGATGAGCCTTACTACCCTGTAAACGATGAGAAAAACGGACAGCTCTATGCCAAGTATAAGGAGCTTGCCGATAATGAGACCGGTGTTATATTCGGCGGTCGTCTCGGCGAGTACAAGTACTATGATATGGATACTACCATTGCTTCTGTACTTGATATGTGTGAGAAGGAGCTTGGCTAATAATTTAGCTTCCCACAAAAGGCTTTGTTTATGTCATATTCAAAAGCGCCATGGCAATTTACCATGGCGCTTTTATTTACAATTTTTTTCCGGCCAGATTTATCTCAGCCGCAGGAATATGCTCCCTAAGACACTCATATCCATACTCCTTCGAATACGCATATATAGCCGGAAGCTGTCTTGACAGAAAGAGCGCCGGTGCTTCTGTCACCGAGTATGCGCCACAGTGCCCGAACTCAAGAACATCACCAAGCTCAAGTTTCTTGAGCTTCACCTCGCGTACCAGCACATCTGCCACTGTACAGAGGCTTCCGCATAGTGTATAGTCTGTGTCCGGCAATTGTGTTAATTCTTCCTCGGTTCTTTCTTCATTTTCTGATACTTCACAATCATTGAATGTGTTTCCTATCGGACCTGCTGTTCCTTTTATTTCTCCCAATTTTTCACCAAAATATATTTCGTCAGCTCTATATATACTAATCGGCGGCACTTGCATAGCCATTCTCTGTCCAAAGTAATTCAGATGGTGGATTCCTCCATCCAGAATCGCATAATTGGCATCGCCTGTCGATTTAAGGTCCTTTACCTGTGTGTAGTATTTACCGCATGAGGCTGCAAGGAAACGTCCCATCTCAATGCCAAGCGGATATTCCACAGCAAATTCTCTAAGCACCTCTGCAGCCTCATCAAGTGATTGTTTTTCCTTTTCCTGCCAGTCATCCTCGAAATACTCCACACAAAGTCCCGGGCCATACTCTACAAGCTGTGGCTCAAAGCCGTATTTTTCTTTTAATCCGGTCAGTGCAGACTTTATTTTTTCCAAGTCCTTATTTATTTTGCGAAGACTCTTCTGTGTGCCGGAATAGTAGTGAATGCCTATTACCGTGATGCCCTTAAACTCATCCGGATGTGAAATGATGTATTCAATATCATCAAGTGACATGCCAAACTGGTTGCCACTTGTCAGGCGCAGTATGACCTGTGCTTTCATTTCAGCAAATTCGGCTTCATGCGCACCTTCAGGCATACATTCAAGCATCACTTCCGATATCAGTGTCGCATGTCTTATGCTCTCACAGGTCAGTATACCGGCTCCATATGAAACTGCTCGCTCTATATCGCATTTTTCCTTCATCACGCCTGAATAGATGATGCACTCCGGCTTCACACCTAGCGCTATACATATCTCAAGCTCTCCCGGGCTGCACACCTCCACATGGTCTAATCCCTCCGGCAGCCTGTGAAGCAGAAACGGATTTGCCTTTATCGAAAAACAAAGTGGTATCCTACGTCCTCCTTTACAATCAAGAGCAGCCCTTATCATGGCTGCTCTCTTCGCAAACTTGTCCGTATCAAATACATAGTACGGTGTCTGTCTCATATGCTTTATTCCTCCACAAGCTCTTTCACAAGCTTCTCGATTGCATCAACTGAGTTGAAATTCTCAGGAACCAGATCCTTTGGTCTGATTGTGATGTCAAACTCATCAGTCAGCTCCGATACGAGTGAAACTATATCAAATGACTCAAGAATTTTGTCATCGATCAGCTTTGTCTCCTTCTCAAAATCCACATCCGGTCTTAATTCCTCTAAAATCTCTAAAATTGTGTCTCTCATTTTACATTTCCTCCAGTTTTTTCATATCATATTTTCCGTTTGGAAGCTTAGGAAGCTGCTTCAGTTTCTTGATTTTCCTTGGCACCATAAAGCCCGGAAGCTCGTCCCTCAGTGCCAGCGCAAGGCTTCTCCTGTCACAGTCACCTGTGTAGAAAAGTATCAGCACCTCTTTTGCTTTATTATATATAACGCAGCTTTCTGCGACTCCATCGACCACATTGGCGGCATGCTCCACCTCGTCAAGCTCCACACGGTGTCCCATGTGCTTTATCTGGCGGTCCATACGTCCACAGAAATGAAGTATGCCGTCCTCATCGAGCCTTCCGTAATCCCCTGTGCGGTACATCCGCTCAGGATAAGCCCTGTTGAGTGGATTGAGTGTAAATGCCGCAGCTGTCCTCTCCGGATCATTATAATAACCCAGCGCCAGGATTGGTCCACATACGCATATCTCGCCCTGTTCTCCGACAGCCGGATCATTTCCATGCTCATCTATCAGGAAAACTCTGTAATTGTCATAGGCTTTTCCTATAGGAAGCACCTCGTCCTCTTCCACCAGATGATCCACACTATAATACGTGCACGAAGCAGTTGCCTCTGTCGGCCCATACTGGTTCACAAAATGCGCTTCCGGCAGATTTTCCTGCCATTTTCTGAGCACCCTGCATGGCATTACTGAGCCTGAGAAGCAGATTTTTCTGAGACTCTTAAGCCCTACTTCCTCAAATGCCCCAAGCGATGTGAGGATGGTAAATGCCGAAACACTCCAGCCGACACTGCTGACCTTCTTATCATTCATGTAATCAAACAGGGCATTTGGCTCCATAAAATACTCTTTTGGAATAATCGCTGTGCTGCAACCGGTCTTTAGCGGCAGATAAATGTCCCTGATTGCCGCAATATAGTCAAGCGGCGACTGATTGCCTAGCACATCACTTTCCTCTATATGCATCACATCACAATATGCATTGATGTATGTCATAAGTGACAGATGCGATGTCATGACTCCCTTTGGATTGCCGGTGGAGCCTGACGTGTAGATGATATACAGTGGGTCTGTCATGGACATCTGCCTGCGGACTACAGCGAGCATATCCCGTGAGCTGTCATCTATTTTTCCTGCACAGCCTGCCACAACACCACCATCTGTATCGTTCTCACTATCCGTCACAGCTTCTCCTGCTGATTCACTGATTTTACAATTACTATCAGCGCACACCACCTTCTTAAAGCGCGATATATCCTCAGCAACAAATATCTGCGGTCTATCGAAGCCTTCTGACTTTACCAGCTCATCCACTATGCTCTCCACATGCTCAAGACTTTCCCTGTCTGCAACAATAGCCCTTGGGCACAGATTTTCAAGAATTTTTTCAATTCTCTTGTCAGGAAGCGATGCATCAATCGGTGCATACGGTCTGCCTGCATATACCACACCCAGGAAGTATGCCGGTGTCACCATTTTTCTTCCGGCAAATACTGCAACAGGGGTTCTGTCCACTCCAAGCTGTTCTACCAGATATGCTCCTGTATTTCTTGCTATATCATACACCTGCGCAAACGTAATGCTGCATTCAGTATCCGAAAATGCAGGCTTGTCAGGGTATTTTTCTACTGTGGTCTCAAGCCACTCCAGTACGTTTTTCATCTTAGTCCTCTTTCATGCATTAATAAACGTTGCCGAAAAAATTATAGCACATAACATTCGAAAAAAATGTCATATGCTATCGAATTAAGAAATCTTAAGAAAGCCTTAATTTTTTTCTGTAGGTTTTTCTATATTTGATTCTCCTATTAAATATATCGGTCTGTCCTTTGCCTCGAGATATAGCTTCGACAGATAAAGTCCCAAAATGCCTATGCTAAGCAGTTGTATCCCACCTATAAAAAGTATGATAACAACGGTCGAAGCCCAGCCGGCTACCGGATCTCCGAATACAAGTCTCCTGATAATGATAAAGAGCATTGCAATTATTGCGACAATAAAGCTGAACACTCCGGCTATTGAAGCCATGTATAGCGGCGCGTTGGAAAATGCCACTATTCCGTCAAGGCTATACAAAAAGAGCTGCCAGAATGACCACTTTGTCTCACCTGCCACTCTGTTTACATTCTCAAACTCAAGCCACTTCACCTTAAAGCCTACCCAGCCAAACAATCCCTTTGAAAACCTGTTGTATTCCTTAAGCGAAAGCAGTGCATCCACGTATTTCCTGTTCATCAGCCTGTAGTCACGTGCCCCATCAACCATATTTGCCTTTGATATTCTGCTCATAAGCCTGTAAAATTTTCTGGCAAAAAAAGATCTAATCGCTGGTTCACCTTTGCGTGTCACTCGCCTTGTACCGACAGCATCATAACCTTCTTCCATAAGAGCCTTGTACATCTCAGGCAGCATATCCGGCGGATCTTGAAGGTCAGCATCCATTATTGCCACATATTCACCCACCGCATGTTGCAAGCCTGCATACATAGCTGCCTCCTTGCCAAAATTGCGTGAAAAGGATATGTATTTCACACCGGAATCATTTACAGCAAGCTCCTTTGCGACATCGAGCGTCCCGTCCATAGAACCGTCATCCACTATAATCAGTTCATAGGACAATCCCGCTGTCTCACTCTCTTGACTCATCTGATTAAACACCTGAGTTATTTTATTATAAAAAAGAGGCAGAGCCTCTTTCTCGTTAAAGCATGGTACCACAATGCTTATCTTATTTTTTTCCATATAAGCCACCCTGCATATAATATCAAATAACTAAAAAATCCGATTGCTGCTCCTGCCGTATTTGTCACAAAATCATCAAGCTGACAATATCCCCTGCCGGTAACCAGCTGCGTGTACTCAATTGCTGCGCTTATAAGAGCACCAACAGGTATTGTAAACCATCTCATCCAATTTTTAAAAACCAGTGGAAATAAAAGCCCAAATGGTATAAACAATACTATATTTTCTATAAAATAAGCGTGCATCTGAAGTGTCATGCCCCAATTGCTCCACAGCACCATATCGGCGACGCCGGTTCTGCTTCCCGGCTCCCTTGAATAATACACTATCATTATAAGCGTATACATATAAGCCACAAAGGTGCCGCAGAACAGCATATGCCAGATTTTGCCCACTATCTTTTTTC
>ENA-OYVX01000841-OYVX01000841.1-human-gut-metagenome-genome-assembly--contig:-NODE-841-length-11497-cov-4.832459_pt1 | contig 11497 bp, 8 predicted proteins | sample MGYA00244159_ERZ653375 | MGnify/ENA primary metagenome ERZ653375 (study PRJEB26926, sample SAMN06164942) | human gut metagenome | biome: ENVO:00009003; feature: ENVO:2100002; material: ENVO:00002003... | reverse complement strand
GTTTGGTTTATCGCTAAGCCATAATTCCAAAAGGCCACCTTGCTCAAATACGGTATGCGGCAATTGATATTTATGATACATCTCTCCGTTCAAAGAAGCTTTCTGGATATAACAATTCTCAGGGGAGTTATCATGTACTTTAATCTTAAACTCGTTCCCTTTATAATACCGAGAATCCAATCGAATCGTAATCTCATTGAAAACAGGGCTTGTAATATCATACATCGGATTATAGGCAGAGCCTCCATCCAAACTGAATAATCCCATAGCCATCAGTGCACTTATTCCAGCCATCTGTCCTTGATCTTCATCATTTTCGCCGTAGCCTCGCTCTGGCGTAATATCACCATAGGTCTGTTTAGCGACCTGACGCACCCAATATTGAGTCAGCCAAGGCTTTCCTACATGTGAGAAAATGTGCGCATTCGAGCAACCGGGTTGATTGGCATAACTAACATAACTAGACAGGAATCTTGCATTTTTCGACATCTCAAACACATAATTCAATTGAGTAGCTAAGCTGTCATTACCTCCCATCAAACGAGCCAATGTTTCAATGTCATGAGATAATCCAAAAGTAGCCTGCCAAGCATTGGCTTGTACAAACCCACGCTCGGACAAAGGATCCAAATGGACCCACTCTCCTGTTTCTTTTCTAGGCATCATCAACCTCAAATCCGGATGCCAAGACGCAGGCCAGCCCAAGGAACGATTTCTATAATAATTATAATCCTTGAGTTTTCCCATAGCTTTCGCCATTTCTCCCAAAGCCCAATCCTCAAAGGCCCATTGAATAGTCAAGCCTGCCTCTTCTGGGCAATATCCGTGTTTAATATAGAACTCCAACTCTTTATCCATATCAAAGGCAAGCATACCACCTTTCTCATGATTCCTTTTCATAGCCGCATATCCCTCCTTGGGCGACCATTTATGAAACACCCCCCGCTGATAAGCGGAAGTAATCAAGGAGGTAGCCGGACAGCCCGTCATAATATAAGTATAAGACCCTATGGACGGCCCACGAGGTAATAGACCTCCATTCTTGTCATATTCGATAAAAGAAGCGGAAAACTCGTCTAAAACAGAAGGATACGCCAGTCCCCACAACGTGTTTAAATTCCACTGTGTCAACCATAGAGCATCTGAATTATACATATGAAACCTTGATTTTCCTGTTTTATCTTTAGGCAAAGTCCGTACTTGGAATTTAGGAGCAATCGTATGTATCCTTGTTTGTTTTCCAATACGTTCTCCTCCGGACAAATAATCCGGATACTCGCCATTGCTATCATCTATCTTATGGCGCCCCAACAATATGTGCCACAAATCGGTATAAAACTTGGTCTTTTGCTGAAAAGAACCACCTTGCACATCAATTTTTCCCAACCACTCATTCCAAATACGCTCGGACGCACTCTTAACTTGATCAAAATCCCAATGTTTACATTCCCGCTCTATATTCTCACGGGCGTTTTCCTCACTCACATAAGAGATAGCGGTCTTCAACAACAGCTCATCACCAGCCTTAAAAGATCCAAAACAAGCTTCTACGCCCGAAGAAGGAGATTGTTTAAAAGAGGACTTAGGCACGGTAATTAATTCGGAAGAACCCGTAAAATGTCCAACTCCCATTTCCTTCTTATCGCCCACCCAACCATTCAATGCCTCGATTGGCTTATTGAATTGAACGACAAAATACACTTTCGCAACATCCACACCGCCCCATACACGACCGGCTGTATCAAAATATCCGGAGATCTCCGTATCACTCACTTTAGTCACATGAGCATTCAACAAAGTAGAAGTAGCGATATGACCTCCCAAGTTCACCAAGACCTTCGCCAAACCATCTTCCGCATACGTAAGACGATAAAGCCCCACTCGATCCGTAACGGTCTGTTCCACCCATATCTTGTAGGAATCCAAAAATAAACGATGATAGCCGGGTTGAACGATCTCACCCTCATGGGAGAAAGAAGAACGCCAAGCCTTATCCCCCCCACAGACATCTACCTCGTCTTTTACTGGCATCAGAGACAAGCCAGAAATCATCCAATTATGAATTTGCGGAAAACCTAATACCGTTGTAGAGTTATAATTATAACCTCCTCCTCCCTGATTGATATTACGGGTTAACGGAGCGGAACTGATCATTCCAAAAGGCAAGCTTCCTGTAACAAAGAAAAAATACCGCCCCTTAGCCGTCTCGATATACGGATTAACCCATGAGACATAATCTGTATAAGATTCCGGTGCGGGATAAACCTCTATCTCAGACAAACCTAAATCTCGTCCTTCCCCATCTGTCGCCTGAAAACGAAGCCATTCTATTTTTTTAGTCTCAAACGTCACCACTTTCGGTGCTCCATCATTAGGAATCTGGTTGACCGTGATTGAGCTTCCATCGCTAAAGAACAACGTACCGGCCGCCGTATGGCTGTCCTTATCTACCCGATCATATAATATGACTTGATTCGTATAAATGGGCTCTTCCCAATCCAATTGAATCCAAGGATAGGGATACACCCGCCCCCGGAAGTCCAACTTTGTTTTAGCGACCCACTCTCCTTTTCCTGCAATACGAATCACCTGATCCACTACATTCTCACAACCTTGTTCCTGCGTTAACGCAGAAGAGCAAGAGACTTTCGCCAAAGAAGCGATATTATGGGGAGTCGCAGATAGCTCACAGCAAACAACCCAACTCAACAGATATAAAAGAAATCTCAATTGTTTCATCTCTATACAAAAATAGGAAAAAAGGCAGCCCCAAACGGGCACTGCCTTTTCTTTCAACCATTCATAAAACTTTAATAACCCGGATTCTGTTTCATTACCTCAGCACCACAAATATCTATAACAGATTGAGGTATAGGAAAATACTCATGCTTTCCTTTTACAAAGCGAGCATTCTGCAAGTGGGAACGGAATGTTTTTTCTTTCTCAAAATACACATTGAGAACCTCATCCGCAATACCCCAACGCACTAAATCAAAGAAGCGGATACCCTCATGAGCCATCTCTAAACGTCTTTCCATACGCAATGCTTGCACAGCCTCATTTTTCGACTTAAATGGCTCGGTATAAATCTCCACCTTATAATTAGCGGCATCTTGCGACTGATCATCCCACAGCTTGACATGCTGTGTATTCTTTGCACGCTCCCTAATTTTATTAATATACTTACGTCCAGTCTCCAAATCACCGGTCTCGATAGCGGCCTCAGCTCTCCACAACAGCAAATCCGCATAACGAATCACGTAAAAATTCAACGCATTCACATATGGCCATATTGGAGAGTAATGGGTAGAGTTCAACGATACCAAACGTTTCTTCGGACTATACGGGCCATATACGCTAGCCTCTCTTGGAGTCCAATCATACACCTGTACATCCATAAACGGAATATTTGGCCGAGCCAAGGTATGATCCAAACGAACATCCACATAGTCGCTTTCCGCTACATCCTTACCATCATTATAAGGCAAGCCGTTTTCATTCGTCTTATAAGCATTTACCAAATTCTGAGTCGGCCGCAAGAATCCATAAGTTGGATAAGGACCTCCCGGCGGTAACAAACGATCGCCATAACTTCCGTTTTGATTACTGGACGCTCCATCGTTAATAGATAACTGAACCGCAAAAATAATTTCTGAGTTGTTATCATTCTCCGGCAAGAACACTTCCCTGAAATCAGGATACAGCGTATATTTCCCGGACTGGATCACCTCATCACAAGCACTTAGGCACTCTTTCCATTTCGACTGATATAAATACACCTTAGCCATATAAGCTTTTGCCGCCATTTTGGTAGGACGTCCATAATCTGATTGGCTTTCTGGCAAGACTTGATAAGCGGCAGAGAATTCCCCCAAAATCTTTTCCCATAGCTGGTCGGACGTAAACTCCATATTCGATTTCGTATGATACTCATTCGGATCAACCACCGTCTCATCAATCCAAGGGATCAAATTATAGATGACTTTCAAGTTGAAATAATAGTGTCCTCTCAAGAAACGCATTTCCGCCAAACGTTGCTCTTTGTTCTTTACCGTACTATTGCTCAACAAACGAATCGCTTGATTACAACGCTTTACACCCTCATAAAGAGCAGCCCAACGAGCCTCAAAATCGATACCCGTCGGATTGGCATTAAAGATTTCCATCAAGTGAATCTGGTTTTGGTCACCGGTACCTCCACCCCCTTTATAGGCATCGTCAGATACGACATCCCCAAACTGCCAATTCGAACAACCGGAGTTGATCGCATCCGAAGCATAATATCCATCCAATACCGCATAAGCACCTATCACGATTCCCTCTATGTTTTCCTCACTTTCTACCTGCTCGGGCATAAATTCCCCTACAGGCTCCTCAGAAAGAAAAGAATCGGCACAAGAGCACATCACTAAAGCCGCAACAACTAAACTAACTATCTTTTTCATCGTACATCAGATTTTCAATTAAAAATTAACATTAACTCCTAAGGTGAATGTCCTTGGCAACGGGTATACGCCACGATCAACACCCATATCCAAATTTCGGTTCTCGGAAGAATAGCTCTGTAAACCCACCTCCGGATCAATACCATTATAGCCCGTTATCGTAAACAGGTTCTGTCCTTGTAAATAAATATAGGTACGTTTCAATTTCAATTTAGATGTGATCCGATCCGGCAAGGTATAACCAATCTTCAAATTCTTCAAACGAACGAAGGAAGCGTTATGAATATAATAAGTAGAAGGCCGGATATTATTATTCGGGTCATCCAATGTTACACGTGGTATATCCGTATTCGTATGATCCGGTCTCCAAGCATCCAGAATCGTAGAGTTTTTATTATACTGAGCTTGATTATAGAACTCACCCAAATAATTTGTCAAATTATAAACCTCGTTACCAAATACCCCTTGGAAGAACGCACTTATATCAAAGTTCTTATAATTGAACCCAAGCGTTAGACCCATACTGCAATCAGGCAGCGGGCTACCTACAAAATCACGATCCTCGCTATTGATTACTCCATCACCGTTCAAGTCCTTAAAGCGGATATCGCCAGGTTTAGCGTTCGGTTGCAACAGCTCGCCCTTATCATTCTTATAGTTTTGGATCTCTGCGTCGTTTTGAAACAAGCCATCTGCCTCATACACGAAGAAAGAGCCGATCGGTTGTCCTACCGCCGAACGAGAGGTCTCTTGGTCAAAGTTTCGTCCATGAAGTTCGCTGCTGGAAAGACCAATATAATCCACGCCATTCAGCTCTGTCATCTTATTCTTGATGATAGAGAAATTATATGCTACAGAGAAGCCAAAATCTTGATTGATCTGTTTCTGATAATTCACCTCCATCTCAAAACCCTTGTTATTCATCTTTCCGACGTTATCCCAAACCGTCATGTTCGTTCCTCCGATCGAAGCTGGTAAGGCTCTACGCCACAACAAATCCTTGGTGTCCTTATTAAAGAAGTCCAATGTCAAATTCAAGTCACCGCTTAAAAAACCTAAGTCCAAGCCAACATTGGTTTGAGTGGTCGTCTCCCACTTCAAATTAGCGTTACCATTACGAGTCTGCACAAATCCTAAATCCACAGAGCTTTGACTTCCATCAATCGGATAATTCGAGGTAGATGAACTACTCTTATAGGAATCGATCGTTGCGTAAGAAGGAACATCTGAGTTACCATTTTGTCCCCAACCGACACGAAGCTTCAAGTTATTGATAGCCTCCACATCAAAGAATGGCTCATTACTGATACGCCATCCCACCGAAGCGGCCGGGAAGTTACCCCACTTATTATTCCCCAAACGGGAAGATCCATCCCGACGCAAAGTGAAAGCGACCAAATAACGATCGTGATAATTGTAATCGATCTTGCCGAAATAAGAGACCATGCTATACTCCGTGGCAGACCCTGAGTTCTTTTGGGTTCCTACATCGCCCGCATCCAAGAAATGGAAGTTAGGATCATCCGAAGGGAAACCATCTCTCGAAGCCGTAAAATACTCATACCGGTTTCTCAACGACTCCAGCCCCAACAATGCATTGATCGTATGATCGCCAAATGTCTTGGTATAGTTCAAGGTATTCGTAAACACCCAGTTGAAGTTCCATGCATTCCGGTTAGACAAACCACTTAATTTCTCAGAAGCGTTGATCTCATCATATTTAGGGCTAAAAGAACGTCTGTATAGATTATTATAGTCTGCACCAAAAGAAGTCTTGAACATAAATCCGTCAAACAAGTGCAGCTCTGCGTACAAATTACCCACCAAGCGGCTCTTCTTATCCTTGTTATCCTTATTTCTATGCAACTTTCCCATCGGGTTAGGAATATCCGAAAAGACATTTCCCGCATATTCATCCTCCAAGTTCTTCACCGGTGTGATCGACTGGAACTTATAGGCCTCATACAAAGTTCCTCCCAACGCCGCATTATTGGAGACACTAGTACCCCAAGAATGAGAAAGAGAAATATTCTCCCCGATACGAAGATGGTCATCGAACAATTTATACTCGGAATTAAAGCGACCGCTCACACGCTTGAAATCGCTTAACTTCACCAATCCCTGCTGATCATAATACCCCAAAGAAAACAATTGATTGGATTTCTTATCGGCTTTCGTGAAGGAAAGGTTATAGGATTGAACGATAGCGGCACGCAAAATCTCATCTACCCAATCCACGTCATCAGAAGGAATCTTATGATCTTTATCCAGATATTCGGGCACAACCGCTTGATCACCGTTTCCATAAACATCGTGTGAAGGTGTCTTTCCGTCGTTTTTCATCGCTTGCCACAACATATCGCCAAATTGCTGCGCATTCAACATCTTCAATTGTTTAGCCGCTTTTTGTACACCAAAGTACGCATCTAAATTCACATTGAATTGTCCTTCTTTTCCCTTTTTCGTATTAATGATAACAACACCATTGGCGGCACGCGCTCCATAAATAGAAGCAGAGGAAGCATCTTTCAATACTTGCATGGACTCTATATCATTCGGATTCAAGAAATTGATTCCCCCATCCACGGGAATACCGTCAATGATATAAAGAGGGTCATTGTTACGAATCGTACTATAACCACGGATACGGACAGCGACACCACCACCCGGCATATTATCCGGCATCACGTTCACGCCAGATAATTTACCTTGCATCATTTGGTCTACGCTGGATACCGGTGTATCTTTCAAGTCATCGATCTTCAAGACCGAAACCGCACCCGTCAAGTCCTTTTTACGAGAAACGCCATAACCTACCACTACAACCTCGTCCAAGTTTTGCGAATCCTCTTTCAAAGATATCGTCAGATCCGTCTTCGAGCCCGGAGTCAGCTCCATAGACAAATAACCGATATAAGAAACGACCAGTACCGCATTATCAGGTACTTCCAACGTGAAACGACCATCAATATCCGTGATTGTACCAATAGAGGTTCCTTTCACCAAGACATTCGCACCAATGATCGGTTCTTGACTCGAATCCAATACGACACCCTGTACCTTACGGCCTTGTTGCTGTACGACAGGAGCGGACTCCACCTTACGCGACAAAATGATTTGCCTATCCACAATCTTGTATTCGACCCCCATATTGTCGAAAACCTGTGACAAGACCACATTTATATCCTTATTGCTAGCATTCAAACTGATAAGACGGTTCGTGTCTAGGACATGATTGGAATACAAGAAAGAATAACCAGTCTCCTGTTCGATCCGATCAATCGCTTGTTCTACCGTTGCGTTCTTCAGCGACAAGGAAAGTGTCATTCCTTGCGAAGAAGATGTTCCCGCATATAGCTGGAAAGCTGTCAAAAATGTAAATGCCGTACTAAGTTTCAGTATACGGCCCGAATTAGGTAAACACCGCGCAAGATTTCTCTTACGTAAATGAAATGTGCTCATGAGCATACAGATTTAATGATTACACAATATATTAGTATAGATTTCCAATTATCTTTGATAAACATCGATCCTCCGGCGAACAAACGAGGAATCCAGACGTTGCGAAGGCTCTCGTGATGTCCATTCGATAGGAGCAGTCTGTTTCAAATAATCCAAGATCTGTTCCAAAGTCTCCGTAGTGAAGGTCGCCCGATATTTATACTCCGCATTCCCGCTCTTATGCAATACGATCTCCACGTTATATCGTTTCTCCAATCGTTTCAACACCTTATCCAAAGAAGTATTCCGGAAAACTATCCGTCCTCCTTTCCAATCCATTTTCTCCTCCAGGTTGGCCGCAGAAACACTGAAAGTACCGCTCTCCTTATCCAATACCGCCTGTTTGTTCGGCTCCAATCGGATACGTTCATCATTCCGGATCACGTCAATCTTTCCTTTTTCCAACACGGCCTCTATAAAAGGTTCGTCAGCATAGGCATTGACATTAAATTTTGTTCCATAGGCCACCACCCGTAAACCTTCGGAAGTTGATACACAAAAGGGATGTTCCGGATCGGCCTCCACCTCGAAATATCCTTCGCCGGAAAGTAACACCTTGCGCTCTTTCTCCTCGAACACCGACGGATAGGTCAATTTACTACCCGAGTTCAACCATACGACAGACTGGTCTGGCAACACAAACCGAGTAATCGTTCCGGGCAGGGAGTTAACCTCAGCATAAACGACAGGCTGGGACTTCTCGTCATATCTTGTGGCATAATACAAATAGGAGAAGGTAATTATATACGACTTTGCACTATCTCTAAAATAATAAAAGGACACATGATTATGTATCCTTTTATTATTCAATCGTTTTTCTCATTTTTCTTTCCCTTTCCTTCTTTTTTAACGCTCCAAGAAAGAGTTTTCCGAAAAAGAGGATCACGGGGATCTGTTTTCGGATTATAGCCGAATATGTTATCAGCTATTCTCTTCATCTCCTTCTCGATTTCTAAAGAATTACATTTCCAAGTATGTTTTATATCTTCTAGGTCTTTCTTTTTTTTCATGCCGCTACGTTTTTTAACTGTGAATACCTTAATCGGTGTCCGATATTCTGCAAAAGTACGTCGAATCTTTCACATTCGGAAAGATGTTTGGTATTATACCTAAAAGCTGATGAGTCCACGTATCTTTGCAGATGTTTCCTAGACACCCAATGATGGACACCCTTCAATGTTCTTTTTAGGTGTCCCCAGAATCCTTCGATCGTATTAGTATGTCTATTCCCAATGACGTAAGCGCCTTTCTTATGATAGACAACACCGTGATCGTATAGGTTAGGATCTAAGTTTCTATAAGCTTGCCATTCATCAGAGAAGATGGTAGACCCCGGACATACAACATCATTGATGATCGGGATCAAGGTTCCGGCTTTCGTATCGCTAACAACCTTAGCTATAACAAAGCCTTCTCGTTGCAGCATACCAAATACCGGAACCTTGTCCTTACAACTCCTTCCCCTTGCGTTTCTTACCTTCTTACTACTATGCCTATTCTTATTCAATCCCCCTATATAAGTCTCATCTACCTCAACCTCTCCGTTTAGACATTGGCTGGCATCTATATTGAAACAATTCTGGATACGTTGCAACATAAACCAAGCCGTCTTTTGTGTTACGTTAATGAACTTAGCCAACTGAACGGAAGAGACACCCTTCTTAGCGTTTATGACGATATAGCAAGCCAACATCCATTTCCTCAACGACACTTTCGTGTTCTCGAAGATCGTGTTTGTCCGGACGTTGAAATACTTCCCCGTATTCTTGCACTTGTATCGGTTTCCTTTGCATTTATAAACCTTTGAGTCTGGATCGTACGGAGACACGACATGATCGCCCCATCTCTGTCTCTCCAAAAAATCAATACATGATTGCTCGGTAGGGAAGAACTTCACTAACTCATCGATAGATTTAAAATGATTCATCTCAAACATAACACTCTGATTTTTACTATATAAAGATAATAAATTCGTTCCAAACCAGCAATCAAACTACAGCCCAATATAGCCACGTTAAAGTTATTTCGGTTTTAATAAGGATTGTTTAGAAATAAGATTGCTATATTTGAAAACAAACTTTAAAATCTAATGTTATGGGATATCCAGAGTCAAAAATTTTGTATAAAGAATACCATGAACCTTTTTTCTGGTATAGCTCAATATCTAATTCGGATCAAGATAAAAAAAATCTCAATTTCGATTTTATATTAAGACCTCATATTGATTCTAAGAATTGGTTCATTTGTATTGAAATACAAATATTTTGCCCTAAAATTCATAGAGATTATCATAAGACATTTTATCATATTACAGATTCAAATGTCCCCATAAAAGAACCATTAAATTCCAATGAGGATTTTCTTGATACAATTATCAATATAGTTCATAAAGATATCCAAAGTTTACAGGATGAAATTATTGATCTTGATATTATATGGGGAGGATGTACTATTGGATTTGGATCAGATGATTTAAAAAAGCAATGTATTGATAAGCTTTCTATATATCACTAAATTACAGATCCATCTTTTGTGACTATAGGAGTTCCGGCTGGTAATATCCTGAAACTAACACGAACAATTATAAAACTCCCTTCTGGATCGGGATCTTTACATATTAAATATTCTTTCCCATGAAAGCATGTACGTTTAGGATCATTTAAGAACTCATCGAATTGGGCTAACTCATCATCCTTTAATCTGAACTCTTGTTGATAATCTTTTGCTGTCTTCATATTTGTAATTTTAAAAAGTTAATAAATATAATAAAACAAAAGCGGGACTAGCCTAAATCTAATCCCGCTTCTAATATATAGATTATAATAATACTCCTATCATTGTTCTTTCATGTTATCTATCGATATCGCACCATTGCGTAAGATGATTGAGGCGAGACCAAAGGCAAAAGACATGCATCCTAGTTCTATTATCGCTATACAAATAATAATTACAAGGAAGATGCATATTATGTAGCATGATAATTCTAGTACCCTCATTTGTTATCTTTAATGAAACTTACTTGAATTATATTGATCAAACATGTTAGATTCATTATCCTTGAATGCGTTTATTGTTTCACGATCATTAGTATAAACAATACACATACCAGGTTCGAAACACAAAAAAGTGTTATGCTTAGGACGGAAAATGGCTATTACTTTTTGCCTCTTGTCATCAATACAGTCGTAATATATGTCTCCCAATTCATTTTCTCTTTTTAGTATTCGCATTTTTTTGAAGTAGTAATCCCCATTAATAGTAATAAATTTATCTTGTATTGATACGGTTATCCTCATATCTATAATTTTTGATAATTCAGAATTAACCATAAGTATTCCCGTATAGTTAAAATAATACTTATTTACAGGTGATGTATCTACAATTTGAAAGATGAAATAAATCACCGCAACAGCAATAGCAATTAGAATAAATGTTCCCATAATAATGTCTTTATCCTCCCTGTCCCCTTCGTTCGGTGGTTTCTAAATAAAAGAAGCTCTAAGTTTGCAGTCGCAAGATAAGAGAGTGGAAAATTTATCTTAATAATACCA
>ENA-OYVX01000828-OYVX01000828.1-human-gut-metagenome-genome-assembly--contig:-NODE-828-length-11593-cov-4.221182_pt1 | contig 11593 bp, 7 predicted proteins | sample MGYA00244159_ERZ653375 | MGnify/ENA primary metagenome ERZ653375 (study PRJEB26926, sample SAMN06164942) | human gut metagenome | biome: ENVO:00009003; feature: ENVO:2100002; material: ENVO:00002003... | reverse complement strand
GGAACCGGTATCCGATTTTGAGACGAAGGAGATCTACGCTTTGCTGGATGCCACGCCGGTGCTCCGCCGTCCGCAACTCCGTTTCTGGAAATGGATATCTTCTTATTATATATGTAAGCTGGGCGACGTGTATAAGGCGGCCTTGCCTTCCGGCTTAAAGTTGGAAAGCGAGACGGCGGTTACTTATAATGAGGATTTCGAGGCCACCGCCCCCTTGCGCCCGAACGAGCAAGCGGTACTGGATGCTTTTAGCGGGGTTTTGAAATTGACGATCTCGGAGTTGGAGAAGAAGACCGGTCTTCGAAATGTTGTCCCGATCGTCTCTTCCTTGATGGTGAAAGGGGCGGTCGAGGTGAGCGAGGAGCTAAAGCGAGGATTCGTTCCCAAGACACAGGCGTTTATCCGTTTGGCCGAGGCTTACCGGGATGAGACGAAATTACAGGCGGTGTTCGAGGATTTGAAACGAGCGAAGAAGCAAGAGCTTCTGCTGGTCAGCTTCTTGGATTTAAGCCATACCTTGAATCCCGCTTTATCGAAGGAGCTTTCCAAGAAAGAGCTATTGGAACGCAGTGGTTATACCTCTGCGGTATTGGAGGGGCTGCTGAAACGGGGTATCTTGGAGAGTTACGAGAAAGAGGTGGGTCGTTTGCAAGTATCTGTCTGCCGCTTGCAAGAGCCGAATCCGCTCAGTCCGGCGCAAGAGAAAGCCTATGGAGAGATCCATGAGGCTTTCAAGACGAAGGAGGTCTGCTTGCTTCATGGCGTGACTTCCAGTGGTAAGACCGAGATATACGTCCGTTTGATCCATGAGGTCTTGCGGCTGGGGCGGCAGGTTTTATATATGTTGCCGGAGATCGCTATCACGACCCAGATCACGGAACGGCTGGCGAAATTATTCGGGGATAAGCTATTGGTCTACCACTCTAAGTTCTCGGATAACGAGCGGGTGGAAGTTTGGAATAAGCTATTGCATAACGACGAGCCTATGCTGGTATTGGGGGTCCGTTCGTCCCTCTTCCTTCCGTTTAAGGACTTGGGCTTGATTATCGTGGACGAGGAGCATGAGAATACGTATAAGCAGCAGGACCCGGCACCCCGTTACCATGCCCGTAACGCTGCCATCGTCTTGGCGGGTATGCACGGCGGTAAGACCTTATTGGGTTCCGCCACCCCCTCCATCGATTCTTATTTCAACGCTACGGCGGGGAAATACGGTCTGGTTGAGTTATCTACCCGCTACGGTGATTGCTTGATGCCGGAGATTATTACGGTGGACGTGAAGGAGCTAAAGCGCAAGAAGATCATGAAAGATACCCTTTTCTCCCCTCTGTTGGTGGAGAAGGTGCGGGAGGCCCTATCCCGGGGCGAGCAGGCGATCCTATTCCAGAACCGCCGGGGATTCGCCCCGATGATCGAGTGCCGAGGGTGCGGGTGGGTGCCTCGTTGCGTGAATTGCGACGTTAGCCTTACCTACCACAAGGCGCATAATCAGCTGGTTTGCCATTATTGCGGTTATACCTACCGCTTGCCGCAGGTATGTCCCGAGTGTAAGGGGACGGAGTTCAAGATGCAAGGCTTCGGTACGGAGAAGGTAGAGGAGGAGATCGCTGGGCAATTCCCAGCGGCGAAGGTGGAGCGGCTGGATTTCGATACGGCCCGTACCCGCACGGCTTACGAGCGGATCATCTCGGATTTCGAGAAGGGGAAGACACAAATCTTGATTGGTACCCAGATGTTGTCGAAGGGATTGGATTTCGGGAATGTCAGCGTGGTCGGAATCCTGAGTGCCGATAGCCTGATGAATTTCCCTGACTTCCGGGCGCACGAGCGGGCTTATCAATTGATGGTACAGGTTAGCGGACGTGCCGGACGACGGGATAAGCGGGGTACGGTGATCTTGCAGACTACTCAGCCGGAGCATCCTTTGATCCGTATGGTGCAGCATTTTGCTTATAAGGAAATGGTGAGCTTGCAATTGAGCGAGCGTAGTATGTTCCGTTACCCGCCTTACTACCGTTTGATCGTCTTGATCCTTCGGAGTCGGAATGAGGAGGCTTTGCAGGAAATGTCTGCTTTATACGCCGAGAAACTTCGTGCTCGTTTGGGTGAGCGGGTGTTGGGGCCGGTTACGCCGCCTATCACTCGGGTACAGACGCTTCATATCAAGAAGATCGTCTTGAAGATCGAGATATCCGCCGGGATCGCTCCGCTTCGTGAGATATTGGAGGGTATTCATACTGAGATGCAAGGATATGTACCGTTTAAGCAGTTGCTGGTTCATTATGATGTGGACCCGGCTTGAGAATTGAAAATGGAGAATTGAAAATTGAAAATTAATGGAAAGGAGCTTAGTGATGAAGGAGGAGAAGGTACGGTTGTTGTTTGTGTGCTTGGGGAATATATGTCGCTCTCCGTCGGCGGAGGCAGTAATGAAGAGGTTGGTGAAGGATGCGGGATTGGGAGATCGGATTGAGATCGATTCCGCCGGGATCACCGGGTATCATGAAGGAGACCGGGCGGATTCACGGATGCGGGCGCATGCGGCCCGTAGGGGATATGTGTTGGATTCGATCTCCCGTCCGGTACGTCAGTGGGACTTCCATGACTTCGATTTGATTATCGGCATGGACGACCAAAATATAACGGACTTGAAACGGATGGCTCCCGATCTGGAATCCGTCGCTAAGATACATCGGATGACCGAGTTCTCCCGGAATAAGTTGTACGATCACGTCCCGGATCCTTATTATAGCGGTGCCGAGGGCTTCGAGCTGGTCTTGGATCTATTGGAAGACGCTTGCGCCGGGTTGTTGGAATATTGCCGATTATTACGATGCCCATCGTAAGGTTGCTAGAATGCCCATTGTAAGATGCTTATAACTGCGATTATAAGAACCTTACAATAGGCATTATGGTTCTGTGCCGATGGCTGTATGCCTATCTGCTTGATAATTATTGTTTTTTCAAGTCCGGATAGCTGATTCGGGTATGGAACATGGTTTTCAGTTTGTCTACGAATACGCTCTTTATGGTCTCCACGTCCTTGAAGGTCAGCGGAGCGCTCTTTAGCAAGCCGTCGGCGATCTGCCCGTCGATGATCTTGTTCACCAAGGCGCTGATACTCTCTTCGGTATGTTCCTTCAAGCTGCGGGAGGCGGCTTCCACGGAATCGGCCATCATCAGTACGGCGGTCTCCTTCGAGAAGGGATTCGGGCCGGGGTAGGTGAATAGCTCGTCGTTAATCGGCTTGTCCGGGTATTGGTTCTTGAAAGAGTTGTAAAAATACTTCGCCTTGCCACGCCCGTGGTGCGTACGGATGAAGCTGATAACCGCCTTGGGTAACAGGGCCTTCTCGGCGATCTTCACGCCCTCGGTGACGTGGCTGATGATGATCTGCGCGCTTTGGTCGAACGATAACTGGTTATGCGGGTTCACGCTCGATTGGTTCTCGGTGAAGAAGACGGGGTTGCTCATCTTCCCGATGTCGTGATAAAGGGCGCCGGTACGTACCAGTTGGGCGTTGGCGCCGATCTTGGCGGCCGCCTCGGAAGCGAGGATGGATACCTGCAAGGAGTGCTGGAACGTGCCCGGGCAAGTCTCGCTAAGCTTTTTCAAGATCGGGTTGTTGATGTTGGACAGTTCCACCAAGGTGATGTCCGATACGTAGCCGAACGTCTTCTCCAGCATATATACCAATACGTAGGTGAACATGACGAGGATGAAGTTGATGCCGAAATAGAGCATCATCATCCAGTTGATCTTATTCAGGTTCGCCTCTTGGAACAACGTGAGGCTCATGTAGCAGATGGCGTACGAGAGGAAGATGAAGAATGCGCACCGGATCAGTTGTGAACGTTCGCTCAGGTTTCTCAGGCTGAACGTCACGACCATGCCCGCTATGGTTTGTAGCAACAGGAACTCATGCGGGAAAGGTACCATCAACGAGCAGATCAGCACGATGATAAGGTGCGTGAAAAGCGCCGTCCGGGAATCGAAGAAGGTACGTACTACGATCGGTACGATGGCGAACGGCAATATATATACGTTGAATAATGCGTAGGTAACACATAGTTCCGTAAGGATGCAACTCACGAATATGCAGAGGATCAAGAATAGTACGTTCTTCCGGTTGTGGAATATCTTCAAGCGGAAAGACCATAGGTAGAGCCAGAAACAGAACATTAGCCCGAAGACGAGCACGAATTGCCCGGCCAATATGATGCCTTGCGTCTGCGTGCCTCCGGTCTTGGCCTCGTGTATGGCCTTTAGGGAACGGAGCACGTTGTAGGTATGGTTGTCGATGATCTCGCCCCGGTCTACGATACGTTCTCCGGCTTGTACCATGCCGTTGGCGATCGATACGCCCTGTAGCATATCCCCTTGATCTTGTCGGACATGTCAGCGGCATAGGATATGTTCTCGGTGAGGTAGTTATTGATGTCACACGATTGCAGGATGGATTTGTCCAGCCGTGACGGGCAGTTGTTGATAATGAACTCGTAGGCGGTGCGCACGGTGAAGAAGTCGCTCACGTAGCGGGGCTGTGCGATGGCGTTCTCCAAGAGGTTGACACGGGAGTATTCCTCTTTCCGTAGCTCGTCCAGATCCTGCGACGAGATGATACCGTTCTTGTATAAGTTAATTAGACTGCTCTCGATGTACTGCATGTAAGCGGGGGATACTTTGCTTCGCAGGCTATTGTCGTTATTGTAGTTGGTGCGCAGTTTCTCGATCTCTTCCTTTTGGATGCCGGGGTTCATGCGGTAATAAGGCTCGAACTTACGGAGTACGCTGTCTTTCTCCGCTTTTACCTCGTCGTCGGTCTTGTAGATCGGGAAATCGCTCGGGGCGGTGAGTAATCCATATCTCCAAGGCTTGCCCTCATAGAACTGATAACGGAATTTTCCCTCCCGGGGGAAGAAGTAGGCGATAAGTAACGCGGTCACCACGAAGTAGACCACGGTCGGTATATTGTAATTCTTCTGTTTCATATAGATTCCTTTTAGCGTCCGAAATATACGTAAAAAACTTCACTAAGCGGAAAAAAAGGCGTACTTTTGCCCCATTATTATAGAATGTAAGTATTATGACTCAAAGAAAAGTAAGAGTACGCTTTGCGCCTAGTCCTACGGGGGCGCTGCATATCGGAGGTGTCCGCACGGCTTTATACAACTATTTATTCGCTAAACAGAATGGCGGTGATATGATTCTCCGTATCGAGGATACGGATTCCCAACGCTTCGTTCCCGGGGCGGAAGACTATATCATCGAGGCCTTGACTTGGCTAGGTATCAAGTTCGACGAGGGCGTGAGCTTCGGCGGCAACTACGGCCCGTATCGCCAGAGCGAGCGTCGTGAGATCTACAAGAAGTATGTCGATCAATTGCTGAACGATGGCCATGCTTATATAGCGTTCGATACGCCTGCCGAGTTGGAGGAGAAACGGAAGGAGATCGCCAATTTCCAATACGACGCCTCTACCCGTTCGCTAATGCGCAACTCGTTGACACTTTCCCCTGAAGAGGTTCAGAACCTAATCGAGTCCGGTCATCAGTATGTGGTTCGTGCTAAGATCGAGCCGAATGAGGATATCCATGTGAATGACTTGATCCGTGGCGAGGTCGTTATCAACTCCTCTATCTTGGATGATAAAGTATTATATAAATCGGCTGACCAATTGCCTACTTACCACTTGGCGAATATCGTTGACGACCATTTAATGGAGGTTACCCATGTGATCCGTGGTGAGGAGTGGTTGCCGAGCGCGCCGCTTCACGTATTATTATATCGTTTTTTCGGTTGGGAAGATACGATGCCTAGTTTCGCCCACCTGTCGTTGCTGTTGAAACCGGAAGGTAATGGTAAGTTGAGCAAGCGTGACGGCGATCGTCTGGGCTTCCCTGTATTCCCCTTGGAATGGCACGATCCGAAGACGGGTGATGTCTCATCGGGCTATCGTGAGAGTGGCTACTTCCCCGAGGCTGTCGTAAACTTCCTTGCTTTGCTGGGTTGGAATCCGGGTAACGATCAAGAGGTGATGAGCATGGATGATTTGATCCGTTTGTTCGACCTGTCTCGTTGCAGCAAGAGCGGTGCTAAGTTCGATTATGAGAAAGGCAGATGGTTTAACCATCACTATTTGCTGGAGAAGAGTAATACGGAGATCGCTGACCTATTCTTGCCGATCGTGGAAAGCCACGGTATCCAGACTACCCATGCTTATGTAGAGAAAGTAGTCGGCATGATGAAAGGCCGTGTCAATTTCGTGAGTGAGTTATGGGATCTTTGCTCTTTCTTCTTTATCGCCCCGACGGAGTACGATGAGAAGACTCGCAAGAAACGCTGGAAGGAAGATTCGGCTGTTCAATTGGGTGAGTTTATCGAGCAATTGCGTGCCCGTGAGCCGTTCGACGTAGAAGGTACCGAGAACGAGTGCAAGGCTTGGATCGAGAGCAAGGGATATCATTTGGGGAATATCATGAACGCCGCCCGTCTGGCCTTGGTTGGCGAGGGCAAGGGCCCCGGCATCTTTGATATCACCGAGGCTTTAGGTAAAGAGGAGTCTATCCGCCGTATCCAACGGGCTATCGAGATATTAAAATAATCATGTACAGTTTAGCAATACATCTCTACGCTTTTGTAGTCGCTTTGATCTCGCCTTTCCATAAAAAGGCGAGACTGATGCGATTCGGGCAATGGAAAACAAATTCCATACTTCGTGAGAAGATCGACCGGAACGCTAAATACATCTGGTTCCATGCCTCCTCGCTGGGCGAGTTCGAGCAAGGGCGTCCTATGATCGAGAAGATCAAGGCGGAACATCCGGAGTATAAGGTGTTGCTGACTTTCTTTTCTCCCTCTGGCTATGAGGTACGGAAGAATTACAAGGGAGCGGACGTGATCTGCTATCTTCCTTTCGATACGCCTTTCCGGGTGAAGAAGTTCCTGAATTTGGCGAACCCGGCGATCGCCATATTTATCAAGTACGAGTTTTGGGGGAACTATTTGCGTGAGTTGCGGAAGCGGGGAATACCGGTTTATATCATTTCCGCTATATTCCGCCCCGACCAGCTATTTTTCCAATGGTTCGGAAAGCCGTACCGGAAGATGCTATCTTATTTTAATCATCTTTTTGTTCAGGACGAGCGTTCGATGAAACTCTTGAACGAGTTCGGTATCACGAATGTGACGGTGACCGGCGATACCCGTTTTGATCGGGTGTTGGATGTCCGTAAGCAAGCTCGTGAGCTTCCGTTTATCGAACGTTTCTTGGAAAGCAAGGAGGGTAAGAGGCCGATCGTGATGGTGGCCGGCAGTTCATGGCCTCAAGACGAGGCGATCTTTATCCCTTATTTCCATGAGCATCCGGAGATGAAGTTGATTATCGCCCCGCATGAGATTCACCGGGAACATCTCCTTTCTATCGAGGCGATGCTAAAACGTCCGTCCGTCCGTCTATCGGAGGCGCATGAGGATGATCTGGCCGATAAGGATTGCTTGATCATCGACAGTTTCGGACTCTTATCTTCCATTTATCGCTATGGACAGATCGCTTATATCGGTGGTGGTTTCGGAGCGGGTATCCACAACACGTTGGAAGCCGCCGTTTATGGGATGCCGGTCTTATTCGGCCCGAGATACCATAAGTTTAAGGAGGCGAAGGATCTGATCGCCGTAGGTGGTGGTTTCTCCATCACAGACGATTCCACTTTCCGAACGAAGATGGACGAGTTATTGACCGACCCGACAGCCTTGGAAACCTCCGGGCAAGCTGCCGGTGATTTTGTGAAAAACAGTGTAGGAGCGACGGATCAGATCTTGCGGCAAATCCATATCCGTTAATAGATAAAGCCGGGTTTGCTATTCGAGTGATTGTATGCCCAGACTCTTTTGATATAGCAATGGAATACGGATGAGATAGATGTACGGATTGGTAATTGAACGATTCGCATTGTCTATCTCATCCGTATTTTATTTTAATCCTCTTCAGCGAACATCGGGTCCCAAGCGGGAAGGCGAGTCGGTGTTTGTTTCAAGATCTCTTTTACTTGATCCGTGATGTACTTCTTGTTGACTACCAGACGGAACATATACTCATTAAACCATTGGTCTGTCATGATGAGGTGGCCGGCGTTCGCTCCGGGGCCCCAACTATTCTCAACCATCCATTTCTTCGGCTTTCCATTTGCGTCGAGGTCAACAGCCATCAAGGTCATGGCGTGTGAGGAACCGCTGGCGAATGTTTGGATACGTTGTTTCTTATCCATGCCGAAAGTCGTACCCATCAGTGAACCGTAATCGTAGAAGTTTACATCCAGAATACCTCTGTCACGATCGAAGAACTTGCCCACGTCGCAAGAGAAATACATCATGGTGCTGTCCTTGATGGAAGCGATAGCCATTTGTTTGATATCCTCGATCGGAAGGTTTACGTACGTCCAGTTCTTGCCATCGTAAGCGTGGCGGTCGTAATCGATCTCATACAGCTTATAATAATCGCGGCTCGGATCGTTCATCAACATGACATAGTTGTTTTTCAAATCGTCCCCGATATATTCTTGGAAGAAGGACTGAGGCGTATATTCCTTCGTCTCTACCGGATTCCCTTTAGCGTCTTTGCGAGTCCACGTGAATTTCGTAGGCGGCTCTCCCAAGTTCAATACGAGCATACGGTAAATCGTACCTAGCATCTCTGTTTTCTTTTTCTCCAGATCCGCTACGGTCGTGCCTTTGGTCGTAGACAGGTCGCGAAGTTGCAAGCCGTATTCTTTCAGCTTTAATCCGATCAGGTTGCTCATGCGTCCGGTACTGTTGCTACTGTTGGTCTCTACCATGACCTCGGCGGGAACCACGCCATACTTGGTCAAGATATCGGAGACACCCGTGAACTGCCCTCCGTCTCCGATCGGGTTCTTGAATAACCATTCCACCATCTTGTCGTCCATCGGTTTCAGACGAGTATCGATGATGCCCTGTAAGAAAAGGTTCGCTTTCTCCAATTGATCCCAGAAGAAAGAATAATTCTGGGAGAATTGGAATTCACCCATGTCGTATTTATGGATCGCCTGCGCACGGAATACGTTCAATCCCGTGAAAAGCCAGCAACGGCCCGAGGAACGTTGGTTGGAGATCCCTTTGCTCTCTACCTTATTGGAGAAGTAAGTATCCAAATTGTTCTTGCTCTCCCCATTAACGGCAAGCTTGTTGATGTCGTTATTGGTGATTGCGTTACGGATCGCCTTATCGGCCGGCGTTCCCTGATAAGACTGTTTGATTTGCTGCAACATCGTGGGTGAGATGCCTCCACCGCTTTGTTGTCCGTGAGCCGATAGCGTGATGCCTAAAGCCAAGGCCGCTATCCATAAATTGTTTTGTTTCATGATATGTAAGTTGATTAATAAATTATGTTATTTCTTTTTAGGCCATACCAGACCGTCTTGCCGGATATTCCATACCGTACCGTCCGATGTGGGTAGCGATATCTCGTACATAGAAGGTGTCGTATGTATTTCCAGTTGATTGGCGATCTCTTGCGGGCATAGCTTGTTTGCCTTCAAGTCGTTGATGTTATTGGCATAATGCCCGAAGGTCGCGGCGAACTCATTCTGACGGTAATATAAATTACGCAAGATCCATTTCGTCTCCTCCGAAGGATGTTTTACGAAAGTAGTCTCACCTTCTCCCGCAATCTTATCCGATATTTGAACATAACCCCAGTATTCGGGCATATGGATATTGATTACCCCGGTAGGCGCCCATACCCAGTTGTACTCGCGAATCTTATCCTCTCCTTGGATAGGGACTTTCACGTATTTACCGTCTTTCACGTCCGTTGTCCATTCCACACGGGAGAAGTTCACACGGATCTGCTCGCCGATTTCCGGCTTTTCTTTTCCTCTGTCCATTTGGAATACGGAAGTCCAAGGAATGAATACCTCTACGCTCCATGATTTATCCGTGTCTTTCGGGTTATTCAGCGTACCGTCCACATAAACAGCGGATTTCATTCCAGCGAACTCCCAGTTATTCAATACTTGCGGATTATCCCGGTAGGGGCGGGTTAAGAACAAGTCCCATTCCGTACCTAAGGCGTTCACCTCGTACTCCAGATAATTATGGGTGTCGTTCGTAGGATTCAGGAAGATCTCGAAGTCGTTGTCATGGAAGATCACGGCGTCGTGTTCCGTGATGGTCGCCCATACGTGCGGCTCCTCCATAAGGACGGCGAAGTACATTCCGTTATCATCGTAAGTCATCTTGGCCCGGGTCTGGAAGTGAGGGGCCGGGCGTTTGTCTCCTTCGATATCCACGAAGTCGCTGGTCCAAGGTATCGCGTCCCATTCCCCGGGAGAAAGCTTTCCGTCGATCTTGATAGGAGCGGGGGCCTTGTAGCAAACATACGTCGGCGGATTGAACGGTGGTTGCGGCATATACGTGATGTCCGGCTTTTGCGTACTGGGTTTCTGTGCGCAAGAAAGCAATAGGAGTGCCGCCAATGGCGCTGTCGTTAAAATCGTTTTTCTCATGTGCGTTTATTTTTAGATCGTTTGATAAATAGATTCTTATTGAAGTAAGTCCATCGCCGCGTCCAACCATGTATTTATATCGTCCGGATAATGTTGGTCGGCGGTATAAGTATCGCTGCGTTTGTGCCCGAGTCTTACGATCACGGCGTTCTTTTCCGGGAGCGTGAAGACATATTGCCCCAAGATTCCTCTCATATAAGGGATCTTCATCCCTTTGTAATCGAGAATCCAGTATTGGAATCCGTAACAATGGTTGGGTTTGCCGAGATCCTTATAGACAAGACGGGTATCGGGGCTTGTCGCTTCCGCCAGATAAGCGGGAGAGATCAATTGCTGGCCATCCCATTGACCGTTGTTGAGTAATAATTGTCCGAAGCGGGCGAAATCACGGGCGTTACTGTTGAAACAGCAATAGGCTTTTTCCATGCCGTCCTTCCGGTCGAGGCTCCAAAGGGCGCTTTCCTCAGCGTGCATCGGAGTCCATAGTTTGCGGGATACATAATCGCTGAGTTTCTCCCCGGTAGCCTTCTCCACGATAAAGCCCAGCAGTTGTGTCACGCCGCTTTGGTAGATAAAGTTTACGCCGGGCTCGTCGATCTCTTTCATCCCGAAGGCGATTTCCTGTAGGTCATCGCCATAATACAACTGGGTGGTAGGAGAGAAAGGAGAGCTGTAAGCCTCGTCGAAATCCACGCCGGCGCTCATGGTCAGCAAATGGCGAAGCGTTAGGGCCTTTCCGTCGTATCCCTTGAATTCCGGGAAAAAGTCGCTTACCGGTTGATCGACATCGCGGATAAATCCATCGTCGATAGCGCAGCCGATCGCTAACGAGACGATGCTTTTCGCCATCGAGAAGGAGTTGCTATGCGATTCCGGGGAATAATCTTCCCAATATTGCTCGAATAGCAGTCGATTGTCTTGGATGATTACATAGGCAACCGTACCCAGCTCCTCAAACCGGGGAAGATAACGCTCTGGAATACTTTTCGTATTGTAAGCTTCCGATAGTTCCCAAGGGCTGTCTCTTATACACATCTGACGCTGCCGACGACTAGTCGAGTGTAGAT
>ENA-OYVX01000818-OYVX01000818.1-human-gut-metagenome-genome-assembly--contig:-NODE-818-length-11705-cov-4.297597_pt1 | contig 11705 bp, 8 predicted proteins | sample MGYA00244159_ERZ653375 | MGnify/ENA primary metagenome ERZ653375 (study PRJEB26926, sample SAMN06164942) | human gut metagenome | biome: ENVO:00009003; feature: ENVO:2100002; material: ENVO:00002003... | reverse complement strand
GATCTGGCAGGCATGAAATCGCCCGGCCTTTCCAGTGCACCGGCCGTTGCCAGAGAAGCCGTCAAAATTCTGGAAGCTCACGGCGATCTGCCCGCCCCCAAGGCGGATTACAGGGATGGCCGCACCCGGGTGCGCTTCAAGGAGCTTCCGCCCGAAGAAAAAGCCCGGCTCATTGCAAAGGAACCCGCCTATGGCCGCGTGATCTGCCGCTGCGAGACGATCACCGAGGGCGAAATTCTGGATGCTCTGCACGAAGAGATCCCCGCCACCACCATTGACGGTGTCAAGCGCCGCTGCGGTGCCGGTATGGGCCGCTGTCAGGGCGGCTTTTGCGGGCCGCGCGTGCTGGAACGGATCAGCAAAACGCTGGGCATCAGTCCGCTGGACGTGCTGCAGGATAAGGCCGGCACCAACGTCTTACTGTGTGAAACCAAGCAGGAGGGAGAGCACCATGATTGATCTGGTCATCGTCGGCGGCGGCCCTGCGGGCCTTGCCGCAGCTTACAGCGCATGGCAGCATGGTCTGCGCGATATCCTTATCTTAGAGCGCGACAACGAGCTGGGCGGCATCCTGAACCAGTGCATCCACAACGGCTTCGGCCTGCACCGCTTTGGCGAGCAGCTCACCGGCCCGGAATACGCAGGCCGCTGCATTGAACTGCTGCGCTCCACCGGTGTCCGGGTGGAGCTGGGCACGATGGTGCTGGACGTCACCCCGGACAAAAAGATCCACTGCGTCAGCCGGGAAAAGGGCTATCAGATTTTGGAAGCCAGAAGCATCATCCTCTGCATGGGCTGCCGGGAGCGCACCCGCGGTGCCATTGGCATTCCGGGCAGCCGCCCTGCCGGTATCTACACCGCCGGTGCGGCCCAGCGCTATGTCAACATGGAGGGCTATCTGGTAGGCAAGCGGGTGCTCATCCTCGGCAGCGGCGACATCGGCCTGATCATGGCCCGCCGCATGACGCTGGAAGGTGCCAAAGTACTGGCCTGCGTGGAGGTCATGCCGTATTCCGGCGGCCTGACCCGCAACATCGTGCAGTGCCTGCAGGACTTCGACATCCCCCTGTATCTGTCCCATACCATCGTGGATATTCAGGGCAAGGCCCGCGTGGAAAAGGCCACCGTTGCCAAGGTGGACGAAAACCGCCGCCCCATCCCGGGCACCGAGATGGAATTTGATGTGGACACCATCCTGCTCAGCGTTGGCCTGATCCCGGAAAATGAGCTGACCCGGCAGGCGGGCATCCCCATGGACCCCCACACCAAGGGCGCAGTGGTCTACGAGAATATGGAGACCGGCATCCCCGGCGTGTTCGCCTGCGGCAATGTGCTGCATGTGCATGATCTGGTGGACTTCGTTTCCGGCGAAAGCGACCTTGCCGGTGCTTCTGCGGTGGCCTATGTTTTGAAGGGCGAAGCCTCCGATACGGTCGTCCTTGACCTTGTTCCGGGCAATGGTGTGGGCTACACCGTGCCGCAGCGGGTGCGCCCCGCTGATGTGGACAGGAGCGTGAACATTTCCTTCCGTGTGCGGCAGAACTACGGCCCCAGCCAGATCACCGTGACCTGCGGCGGCAGGCAGCTGGCCCGGTTCAAGCGCCAGCGCATGGCACCCGGTGAGATGGAACACATCGCACTGCCCAAAGTCCTGCTGGAAAAAGCAGACGGCCCGCTGACCGTTGCGGTAGAGGAGGTTATTGCAGAATGAGCAGCATCAAAGAAGTCATTTGCATCTGCTGTCCCTGCGGCTGCCACTTGCAGGTAGACCCGGAAAATGATTATAATGTAACTGGAAACGCCTGCCCCAACGGTGCCGCCTACGGCAGGGAAGAGCTGACCCATCCCACTCGCATCATCACCAGCACGGTGCGGGCGGAGGGCGGGCTGTACCCGCGCTGCCCGGTAAAGACTGCGCAGGCTGTGCCCAAAGAGAAGATGACCGAGGTCATGGCTGCGCTGGACCGCGTCACTCTGCACGCCCCCGTCCGCACCGGGCAGGTGGTGCTGGCCGACGTGTGCGGCACCGGCGTGGACGTTGTGGCGACGCGAAATCTGTGATACACACTCCTGAAACGATACGGAGGGAGCAAAAGCATGAGTACAAAATATGTTCTGGCGCTGGATCAGGGAACCACCAGCAGCCGTGCCATCCTGTTCGACAATGAGCAGAATATCATTGCGGTGCAGCAGCGCGAGTTTGAGCAGATCTATCCGCAGCAGGGCTGGGTGGAGCACAACCCTATGGAGATCTGGTCCACCCAGTATGGAGTTATGAACGAGGTGGTGGCCCAGAGCGGTGTCGATGCCCACGATATCGCCGCCATTGGCATCACCAACCAGCGGGAGACCACCATCCTGTGGGAAAAGGCCACCGGCCGCCCCATCTACAATGCCATCGTCTGGCAGTGCCGCCGCACGGCACCGCTGGTGGATGAACTGCTGCAGCAGCCCGGCATGGCAGACTACATCCGGGAGAACACCGGCCTGATGCCCGATGCCTATTTCTCCGCAACGAAGATCAAGTGGATCCTGGACAATGTGCCCGGTGCGCGGGAGCGGGCCGAGGCAGGGGAGATCCTGTTCGGCACTGTGGACACATGGCTGGTCTGGAAGCTGACCGGCGGCAGAGTGCATGTCACCGACCGCACCAACGCCAGCCGCACCATGCTGTATAACATCCGCACGCTGGACTGGGACGACACCCTGCTCAAAGCGCTGGATATCCCGCGCTGCATCCTGCCCCGCGTGACGGATTCCAGCGAGGTCTACGGCACCACCGATCTGTGCGGTGTACAGATCCCGGTGGCCGGCATTGCCGGTGACCAGCAGGCTGCGCTGTTCGGACAGAGCTGCTTTGGCAAGGGCGAGGCCAAGAACACCTACGGCACCGGCTGCTTTTTGCTGATGAACACCGGCGACACCATCTGCCGCAGCCGGAACGGCCTGATCTCTACCATTGCCATCAGCCTGAACGGTAAGGTGGAGTATGCGCTGGAGGGCAGCGTCTTTGTGGGCGGTGCCGTCATCCAGTGGGTGCGCGACGGCCTGCGCATGATCCAGGAAAGCCGCGACGCGGAATACTATGCCCAGAAGGTGCCGGATAACGGCGGCATTTACATCGTGCCGGCCTTTACTGGTCTGGGTGCACCGTACTGGGATATGTACGCCCGCGGTGCCATTGTGGGCATCACCCGCGGCACCACCCAGAACCACATCATCCGCGCGGCGGAAGAATCCATTGCCTACCAGAGCGCAGACCTCGTGGCTGCTATGGAAAAGGACACCGGCGTACCCATCACCTCGCTGAAGGTGGATGGCGGTGCATCCCGCGACCAGTTCCTGATGCAGTTCCAGGCCGACATCCTGAACAAGACCGTGCTGCGCCCGGCCATCCGGGAGACGACCGCTCTGGGCGCTGCCTATCTGGCGGGCCTTGCCACCGGCGTATGGAAGGACCGGGACGAGATCCGCAGCCTGTGGCATTGCAATATGACCTTTGCCCCGCAGATGGACGAGGCTGAGCGCACCCGTCTGCTCTCCGGCTGGCACAAGGCTGTGGGCCGCAGCTGCGACTGGGCAGAGCATTGATAGTTTTCGCCCAACTTTATAGTTCGCGCACAAAATATTTTTTAATTGTTTATTTTCTATTGACATTTTGTTACAAAACGCTATACTAGAAGCATCCCAAGAGAAGTGAGATGGGGATGCACTGTATCGTCCAGATGCAGTGTGTCCCCATTTTTATTACGGAAAAATCAGATTCAAAAAGGAGGTCCCCCATATGAACGAGAAAAAACTTTCAAGGCCGCTGATCAGTCTCATCGTCAGCATCGCGCTCATCATCGTAGGCATTGCCGGTTCTTTCATTTTACAGACGAACTCCGGCAAAACGACCATCCGGAACGTTACCATTGAATCCGAATCCGGTCATACCCTTGCGATGGATGTTTATATTCCGGAAAACGCCACCGCTGAAACGCCTGCGCCCGCTATTTTTGTACAGCATGGCGGAAACAACAACAAAGAAGAAATGCAGCACTACTGCATTGAGCTCGCCCGCCGCGGCTATGTTGCGATTGGCGTGGATATGTACGGCATGGGCGAAAGCGAACCTCTGCCGGACTCCGAATGGCTCACCCAGGGCCGCGGCCTTTATGATGCGGTACGCTACGGCGTGACTCTGCCCTACGTTGATACCGACCGAGTTTCGCTGCTGGGCTACTCCCGCGGTGGCAAGGCAGCTGGTGAAGCACTGCAGTGCGATAACGACAGTCTGAATGTTGTCAAGGCCATTTTCCTGATCCACAGCGATCCCATCGTGCGTAACAGCGAGGGCTACACCGATGTTTACGGTGCCCGAGATGTCGCAGTTCTCGCAGACAAGAACGACGAGTTCTTCTTCTCGGAAAAAGCTAATGATAACGGTACCTATTCCAACGACGCCAACAAGTATGCAGCCAACCTTTCCAGCCCGGCAGAATATGTGATCAACAACAGTGCACAGTCCTTCCTGTATTTCGGTATCGACCCCGCAACCACCAGTGAACAGCGCGTGGCAGAGACCGTTTATGAGCAGGATTACGGCGGAAAGACCGGAAGCCGCCAGATCTTTGTTTCTAACGAGACGCATATGGCTGGTTGGTGGTCCCCGCTGGTCATGAACCGTGTGTTGACCTTCTTTAACCGTGTTATGCCCACTAGCACTGCTCTGAGCGCCAGCAGCTACACCTATACCATCTGGAACATCTTCAAGATCATCGCCCTGTCCGGTCTGCTGCTGTTTGCCGGGTCTCTGATGGTTTGGCTGGTCAACTCCGTCAAGACATTCCAGTGTGCCGACAATGGCGAGCAGGACCTTCGCCCAGTTGGCGATAAGAACGCAGTTGCATGGTTCTGGGGCATCCAGATCATCAGTGCCGTCCTGTCCATCCTCATGATTCGATTCCTGAACAAGCAGGGACTGGCATCTTACCGTGATGCACTTTTCCACTCGGCCAACCCTGCGTACCACGGCCTGATCTCTCTGCTGTGCGGCGCACTGACTCTTGTTCTGTGCACGGTGTGGTACATGGCCTACGGCAAAAAACACGGTTTCTCCTTCCGGAATACCGGCATCGCTATTTCCGGGCATGCACTCCTCAAATCCATCGGCGCGGCCCTGCTTGCAGTCTTTGCCCTGATCCTGATGGTTTTTGCCGTCGACTATTTTGTGGATGTGAACTTCCTGATCGTTTACTGGGGCTTTATGAAGTTTGGAGCCAACCGCATCCCGGGTATGCTCCTTGTTGTACCCATGTATCTCGTGTACTACATTGCCATGTCCATCAGTGTCAACAGTTTTAACTTTAGCACGGCGCTCGGCAAAAACAAGCTGCTTTCTAACCTTCTGATCAGCTTTATCGCGTCGGTTCCCACTCTGTTCATCCTCTGCTACGTTTACGGCATCTTCAAGGCTACCGGCTCGAACCCGATGTTCGGCGGTCTGGCTTCTGCCGCAACTGCAGTGTATGCGCTGCCCGGCTTCATCTTTGTTGCGATCCTGATTTGTCGTCTCCTGTACCAGCACACGGGCAATCCCTACCTTGGCGGCATCTTCTGCGGCGTTCTTGCAGCTGTCAGCGAGTGGGGCATCTGCGAGATTCGCGTGCACACCCCCGGAACACAGTACGCTGGCACTGCTCTGGTCTACGCGCTGATCGCGATCGGCTTTGTAGTTACCATAGCATGCGCTGTACTGCTGAAGAAAAATAATGCAGCCGTGCAGGCACATAAATAATGCCTCTTTAATCCTCTTTACAAACCCCTCAATTTTTTATAAACTTGGTTTGCGCATGGTGCGGCCCTTTTAGAGTTTTCTGAAAGGGCCGTATCTTCTGATTGCTCCCTATCTCTGTAAATCTGGCTCGAAAGGAGTCTTACCCAATGCATCCTCTTGCTGAAACCCTGCTGGACGAACCGGTGATCGCCGCCGTGAAAACGGACGAAGCCCTGACTGCTGCGCTGGCTTCGCCCTGCAGCGCCGTTTTTCTGCTGGCGAGCACCCTGCTCACCGTAGACGGGCTTGTGCACCGCATACATGATGCCGGAAAACTGGCCGTGGTTCACATCGACCTTGTGGACGGCCTTTCGTCGCGGGAGATCGCGGTGGACTCCCTCAACGCCCTGTGCCACCCCGACGGCATCATCTCCACCCGCCCGACCCTGATCCGCCGGGCGCGCCACCGCGGCCTGCTGACCGTCCAGCGGGCATTCATCCTGGATTCCCTCTCGCTGACCAGCCTGTCCGGCCAGCTGGAGCAGGGCAAGCCGGATTTTGTCGAGATCCTTCCCGGCATCATGCCCCGGGTCATCGCCGAGATCAGCGCCCGCACACAGGTGCCTGTCATTGCAGGCGGCCTGCTGCGGGACAAAGCCGATGTCATGGCCGCCATGCGCGCAGGTGCCGCCGCAGTTTCCACCTCTGCGCCCTCCCTGTGGGATATCTGAGCCAGAACAAGATCCCAGCTGAAGTACGAAAAGCATAATAGTATCCTGGTGTTTTATTGGATATGCCCGCCCACCGATGGAGCCGGATCTCCACGGTGAGCGGGCATTTTTTCGTTTTCATTCGATTCGAGTGAATCTATTCAGCCTGCGGATTAACTCGATAATTTAAAGCAATCCTACAAGTCGCACTCCCCTTAAAGTCTTTCTGCTTCCTGCATCTTAGCATCATACTGGATGGCAGAGATCGGCACGAGGCCCTCGATCATATCCAGTTTGCTGTTGACAAGGTCATCATACACATCTTTGATGGACAACGTAATGGAAGGCTCCTGCTGTTCATTTGCAATTACGCTTTCCACCAGTGCTTGTTTGTTTTTCAGTTTCTGCGCCATATCGGGCAGGAAGTGATAATTTTCAATCATGCGCAGAATGATGTTTGCCATAAAATTGCCGCGGATGCTGCTCAACTCGATATAAATCACTCCGGCATCCTCCACGGAAATTTGTGCGATGCTCATCAGGTAATCAGCCAGGGTCGTTTGCGTATCGTTCAAAATTCCCTGACTTGCCATCCTGCGTTGCAGGATATTCATTTTTCGATAGTCCTGAATTATACCGGTTTTTATCAGTACATTCCACCGCTTTATGCGGTTACATGGGTGGCATTCTCTTTCACCGAATTGATCGTATCCACCAGTTCACTCCCTGTTTTGCCATCAAACAGGCGGGTAAACAGAATGGGTTGGTCAAAGGGTGGTTTCATCAGCACCGCTTTGCTTTCCACATAACCGTTCTGCTCGATGTAATGAATGACCTTCTGCACGAACGCGATCTGCTTTGCATTCAGCGATTCGTCGTTGATGAACTTGGAAAATGCCTGCATGGCAGCATCGTGGTCCAGCTTTGCCACTTTACGCACCAGCAGACCAAAGGGCGTATCCCGAAACTCCCGTGCATAGTCCTCTTTGCTGCCCAGCTCACAGGTAAAGATATGTTCCAGCTCGGTATAGTCACCCTGAGAAAGCGGAATGTTCTGGGTCAGCTTGTGGATGGCCAGCGTATCGCTGCGGTGCTCCATGATGTAGCGGTTCACACGTTCCCGGTACTCGCCGAAATCATAGCCGGAATCCAGCGTTTTGCCCTCGGTCTGTTCCAGTACCGGGTCGGCAAGGGCCGTGTAGACAGGCTTTTGCCCCTCGCCGCCCTCCACCAGAAACTTGATGAGCTCCCGCAGTTCCTGCCGCATTTCCTCAAAGCGGAGCAGATCATGCGAGGTCAAAAATTCGTCCGTCTGCACCTCCCGGATGAGGGGCAGCTTCGCCTGCACCTGTGGGATGGTAGCTTTCCCTTCCAGCATTGCCGCCGTGCTGCGCAGCTGTTTCTGGGCGCGGCCCAGCCCCGGCAGACCTTCCAGTTCACAGAGCAGCAAGCCATACACAAAGTTATCGAACCGCTTGGCGGCTTCATCTTTGTCGTCCAGCGAGATGAGCGGTGCCACCTCTTTCATCAGAGTCCCCTTGTCCGTTTCGGTCAGGCTGATAAAGGCTTCCGGCTTTTGATAGTGTTCCACGGCCTGTCGGTGCAGCCGCACGGATACCAGCTCCGGGTTCAGCGCTCCCACTTCGGCACGGCAGGTCTCCGTTAAGATCTTGCGCCAGTTCTGGTAGTTTTCGTCCCCATAGGCTCCGTCCTGCAAGGCCGCAGCAATGCGCACCTGCTTGCAGAAAATGCTCTCGGACAGGCTTTTGGCGTCCGTGCCCTCATAGCCGTTGGGCTTCTGACGGAAAAATTCAAAGTTGCCGCAGTAGTCGAAAATCAGAAACCGCCGTTTGCCCGTATACTCGCCGTCGATGGCATCCACGCAGGCAAGGGATGGGCAGAGCCGCGTACCACGGCCGATCATCTGCCAGAACTTCGTTTTGCTGCGCACTTTTTTGAAGAACACCAGATTCGCGCACTCCGGCACATCGATGCCCGTGTCCATCATATCCACCGAGACCGCAATAAACGGCGGCTTGTCCGGCTGTTTGAAGTCGTCAATGATGGACTGTGCATAGGCATCGTCGCAGACCACCCGCTGGATGAACCCCGGGTACTGGGTCTCCAGCTGCGGGTAGAGCTTGCCGAAGCGTTCCCGGATAAACTCTGCGTGGCGCTTGTTCTGGGCAAAGATGATGGTCTTGCCGATGCGGTCGCCGCCCGCCGTCCGGATGCCCCGTTCCATCAGGTCTTGCAGCACCGTGTCCACGGTGTTGGCGTTGAAGATGAACTTATTCAGCTTTTCGGATGGGATAAAGGTGGGCAGGGTGTCGTCCTCGGCAAAATCGTCCTCGTAGCGGGCCTTATCCTCCGGTGAAAGCTGGTCGTAGTGGATGCCCTCTTCTGTGAATTTCGTCTTGACCTCGTAGTTGTAGTAAGGCACCAGCACATGGTCGGTGTAGACCGCCGTATCGTAATCGTAGGCGTAGGTGGGGATGCCGTGTTCCATCTCGAAAAAGTCGTAGGTGTTGCGGTCTACATCGGTTTTCGGGGTGGCGGTCAAGCCCACCAGAATCGCATCGAAATAATCAAAAATGGCGCGGTATTTCTTGAAAATGCTGCGGTGGCTCTCGTCCACGATGATAAGGTCAAAGTGAGCAGGCGAAAACAGCGGCACGCCGTCCTTGGTCTTGGCGTTGTCGATGGCGTTGAGCATGGTGGGATAGGTGGAAAACACGATGCGCGCGGCCTTATCGTCCTTGGAGGAGCAGAGGTTGCACAGCGACTGGTCGGGCAGATACTTCTTGAAGTCGTCCTTTGCCTGCTTGACCAGCGCAGTGCGGTCCGCCAGAAAGAGCACGTTGGTCACGTGACCGCCCCGGCTCAGCACATCGGTCAGGCTGGATGCGGTGCGGGTCTTGCCTGTGCCAGTAGCCATGACCAGCAGATTGCGCCGGAAGCCCTGCGTAATATGGGCGCAGACTGCCCGGATGGCGTTTTTCTGATAGTAGCGGTCGGTGATTTTATCGTCAATTTCGATGGTGTCCAGCGGCTTTTTCTCGGCGCGGCGGTTCATCAGCTTCTGCAAGTCGTCCTTGCAGAACACCCCGCTCACGGCACGCTGCGGGCCGCTCTGCTCATCCCAGAAATAGGTGGTGTAGCCGTTGGTGGTAAACAGCATCGGACGGCGGCCAACCTTCTGCTCCAGACAGTCTGCATAAAGCTGAGCCTGCTTGCGCCCGATGTTGGGGTCTTTGGTGCTGCGCTTGGCTTCAATGACCGCCAGCGGCAAGCCGTCCTTGCCCATCAGCACATAGTCTGCATAACCCTTCTGCCCCAGCACGCCGTTCATGTTGTCCACTTCGTACTCGGTGCGCACATCGGCGTCCGGCCCGGTGAATTTCCAGCCCATGGCCTTGAGGTCGATGTCGATGATCTTCCGCCGCGTCTCGGCCTCGGTCAGGTCGGCGGCGGTGAAACTGCGGCTCTGCTGGTTCTGCTGTTTGCTGGCCGTGTATGCCGCCGAAAGACTCTCCACCTGCTTGCGCAGCGCTTCCAGCTCGGCATCCTTCTGGGACAGCAGGCTTTCCTGTTCCCGGATCTTCTTTTCGTCCAGCGCCACTTTCTCGCCGGGGATGGCTGTCTCGTCAAAGGAGCGCTCCACATAGTCCGTGCCGTAGCAGTAATCCACCCACTGGATGAAGTCGAACAGCCCCCGCAGGCTGAACACTGCATCCGCCGCCGACACGCTATGCCCTGTATGTACCGCCAGATTGCCCGCCTTCACGATGCTGGGCAGCACGCTCCACACATTGCGGTCCACCGCGAACCGGAAACTCGGCTCGTGCAACAAGGATTGCAGGTTGTCCTTGTAGGGCATCGTGATGGTCTTGTCTGCCGCATACACCCACTTCACCGCCAGCTCCAACGCCTTCCGGCACCCCACCGCGCACATCGCCGGGGAGGTGGAGAACACTTTCTCGGCCTCGATGGCAGAATTGGCGAAGAGGGAATATTCGGGATGGGTGGAGAGATAGGAGAAGTTGGACATGGGAGGGCTCCTTTCCAATAAACAAATAGCTTAATCAAGGATGCAAACATTTGCAAATTGATGGCCTATATCATTTTCCTGAATAGTATATTCCGAAATTTTTATAGTCAATTGCCGTTCAGGATTGTTTTTCACTGCATAGTCAAATCTATTTTTCACATATGGTGCTCTTTCAAACTCTTTATAATCAAAGTTCGTTACGCTTCCATCAAATAAATTTATAAGGTTGAGCCTCGACAAATTTTCTATACTTCGTGAGATATCATATTCGTTTCCGAGACCGTCAAAATGCATACTATAAAAATGCGGCATCACATGTGCCAAATATTTGCCTTCAAAGGTAAATGTCACACGCGCAACTGGAATACTATCACTAATATCTACAATTTTCTTCAAAACCTTTGCATCCATCTCATTCATTTCATCAATCATTCTTACAAATGCAGGATGCGCATATTCTCTCTTTTCTGTGTTCATCGTACCCGCAAGCAATTTTGCATAGAGTCTCCGAATGATTTCTTCATCAGAAATGCTTGCGCCTTGCAATGTTGGAACCGCAATTCTTGGTATCGGCGGCAGAATATTTTGAGGTTGAACTTTCTCCAATTCTTCTTTTAACATTTTTTGAAGTTCATCAATTGCCTCTTTTTTCAATTGCGGATAATATTCCCGAAAAATTTGAAGTGCCATCTGCATGGCATCTGTCACTGATAAACCCGTATTTACCGTGCCGATAATTGTGTTTCCATGAGAGCCAAAGGCGGCGGTTTGATTAACTTCAAGATTTTCACTCATTGTTATTTCTCCTGTTTATCTGTTTGCACTCCAATTACAGTATTGTTATTGCCTGAGACTGTTTGATTGACGCTTATTTTATCCTCAGACTTTTTCTTACTGTCTTTCTCCGGCTTTTTTATCAATCCAAAAACTCCATTGATAACTGCTACTACTACAACGCCGACCGATCCAATAATTGCACCCCAAATGGCTTCTGACATACAGCATGGCACTTCCTTTTTCTTCCATTATACTGCTAAAATCTACTGTTGCACACCCTTTTACCTAAAGTCTGGTAGCATTTTACATGTAAACTCCTTCCGTCTGCTCGCTTCGCTCGCATCCACCTCCCTCAAGGAGGGAGGCTTTTCGGCACCGCCACGTCAAAGGCTCCCTCTCTGAGGGGGCT
>ENA-OYVX01000816-OYVX01000816.1-human-gut-metagenome-genome-assembly--contig:-NODE-816-length-11719-cov-4.906979_pt1 | contig 11719 bp, 9 predicted proteins | sample MGYA00244159_ERZ653375 | MGnify/ENA primary metagenome ERZ653375 (study PRJEB26926, sample SAMN06164942) | human gut metagenome | biome: ENVO:00009003; feature: ENVO:2100002; material: ENVO:00002003... | reverse complement strand
GCGGCAGTACAGTCCGGAGCTGGCGGACCGGCCCCAGATCGTGGTGGCCAACAAGACGGACCTGCTGGCGGACCCCGCCCAGCTGGACGCCTTCCGTGTCCATGTGGAGGAGGCGGGCTACACGTTCATGGCCATGTCCGCCGCCACCCACCAGGGTACCCGGGAGCTGGTGCAGGCCATTGCCGCCCGGCTGGCGGAGCTGCCGCCGGTGGCGGTGTACGAGCCGGAGTATGTCCCCCGCCCGCCCCAGATCGACACCTCCGAGCCTCTCAACATCCAGCAGGAGGACAACACCTGGCTGGTGGAGGGCCCGTGGCTGCAGCGGCTGATGGCCAACATCAACTTCTCCGACTACGAAAGCCGTATGTACTTCGACAAGATGCTGCGCCAGTCCGGCCTGTTTGACCAGCTGGAGCGCATGGGCATCCAGGACGGCGACATTGTGTCCATGTACAACCTGGAATTTGAGTATCAGCGCTGAAAAAAGCCGCCGGTTCCTGAACCGGCGGCTTTTTTGGGGCCTCTGATGTTATTTTTGCGATGAAGCGGGATCATTATGCGCCATATGAACGAAACGACTTCATCTCGCTACCTTGTGCGAAATGCGGCAAAAGCCGGAAAATCACCGGAGGGGAATTGTTTCGGTTGCACAACGGAGCGGGATATGTTATACTGACAAAACACGGAAAGGGGGGAATTCCATGAAAAAATTGACGGCGCTTCTGCTGGCGCTGGTGATGGCGCTGTCCCTGACGGCGTGCAGCTTTGTGATGCTGCCGGAGGAGCAGGACCCGCCGGCCGACCCGAAGCAGGAGCAGCAGCTGGCCCGGGAGGATACATACACCACAAAAGAGGATGTGGCGCTGTATATCCACCTGTATGGCCGCCTGCCGGACAATTTCATCACAAAAAAAGAGGCCCAGCAGCTGGGCTGGACCGGAGGCTCCCTGGAGCCCTACGCCCCGGGCTGCTGCATCGGCGGCAGCCGGTTCGGCAATTATGAGGGCCTGCTGCCGGAGGCCGACGGCCGCACCTGGACCGAGTGCGACATCAACACCCTGGGGGCCGATTCCCGGGGAGCGGAGCGCATCGTGTTTTCCAACGACGGCCTGATCTACTACACCGGCGATCACTACAAGACCTTTGAACTGCTGTATGGAGGAGAATGACTATGCAGATCCACCTGAACGGAAATGACATCACCAACCGGGAACAGCTGCACGACGCCCTGTCAGAGGCGCTGGAGCTGCCGGAATGGTACGGCCGCAACCTGGACGCCCTGTATGACTGCCTGACGGACCTGTCCGTGCCCACCACCATCCATGTGGAGAATTGGCCGGAGGAGGACTATATGCAGCGGGCGCTGGCGGTGCTGCGGGACGCGGCGGAGGAGAACGAGCTGCTTCAGGTGCGCTTGGAGGACTGACCCAGCTTGTGCCGGGTGTACCACAGGGCGCCCAGAATCAGCAGACCGTCCGCGATCAGCAGGGCCCAGAACACCGGATTGCGGAAATCCAGGTTGTTGCCCAGAATGCAGAAGCACACCATGCCCGGCATGATGGCCAGCCACGACGAGGCCAGATACGACCAGTAATTCAGCCGCATCATGCCGAACAGCACCCCCAGCACCTCCATGTTCAGCCCCAGCATATGGATGGCGAAGCAGGAGACGAAGCCGTATTCCTGGGTGGCGGCGAAATATTTCTGGAGCTTGGGGTGCTTGTTCAGCAGGCCCTCCAGGCTCTCGGTGCGGGTGGAGCGGCCGATCCAATAGGAGATGGACAGGCACAGGGCCGTGCCCACGGCGTTGATGGCCAGGGCCGCCGGAAGCGGGAAGATCAGCGACACAACCACCACCAGCGCGTTGTATACCACCACGCCGGAGATGCCCTTCACCGCGAACAGGGCCAGGATCACCGCCACCGCCAGACCGGGCCGGTGGTTCACCAGCTGGGGAATGGTGTTCAGGTCCAGCACGCCTGTCAGCAGCAGGATGCCGAAGCCTGCCGTGCACAGCAGCATCAGCAGGATGGGCAGATAGTCCCGCAGGGTCTTTTTCATGGATGGCACAGCCTCCTTGGATAAAATATAGAAGAATTTATACCATAATTTTGTGAACAAATCAAGTATGCGGCGGGATTTTGAACAAATTCTGAATCCCGGGCAAAGGAATAGTTGACAATTTTCCGGGAATGGTGTAAAATGCCCACATATTGAAAACGGCTGTGATGGGAAGCAGTAGGCGGTCTGCGGATGCCGAGAGAGGGAGCGGTTGGTGGAAGCTCCCGTGATGCGCCGCCCAAGTCGTCCCGGAGCCTTGGGCTGAACTGACAGTAGGCTGCAACGGCATGTCCTCCGTTATCGGGACAGGGCGTTTTCCGCGCCCATGAGTGCGGGATTTCCCGAATACAGGTGGTACCACGGACTTTTTACGGTTCGCCCTGTTTTGCTATGGCAAAACGGAGCGGGCCTTTTTGTTTTGCCAAATACTCAGACAAGGAGAATAGCTATGCGAAAAGAATTACCCAAGGTGTACGATCCCCGGCAGGTGGAGCCCCGGATCTACCAGATGTGGATGGACGGCGGCTGCTTCAAGGCGGAGCCGAATCCCGACAAGAAGCCCTTTTCCATCGTGATGCCGCCCCCCAACGTCACCGGCCAGCTGCACATGGGCCACGCCATGGACGCCACCCTGCAGGACATCCTCATCCGCTTCAAGCGGATGCAGGGGTATGAGGCCCTGTGGCTGCCCGGCACGGACCACGCCGGTATCGCCACCCAGATCAAGGTGGAGGAGAACCTGCGCCAGGAGGGCCTGACCCGCTATGACCTGGGCCGGGAGAAGTTCCTGGAGCGCGTGTGGGCCTGGAAGGAAAAGTACGGCAACCGCATTGTGGAGCAGCAGAAGAAGATGGGCTCCTCCTGCGACTGGGACCGGTCCCGCTTCACCATGGACGAGGGATGCTCCAAGGCCGTCCGGGAGACCTTCTGCGAGCTGTATGACAAGGGCCTGATCTATAAGGGCAGCCGCATCATCAACTGGTGCCCCCACTGCCTGACGGCTCTGTCCGACGCCGAGGTGGAGTATACCGACAAGCCCGGCCACCTGTGGTATATCCGTTACCCCCTGGCCGACGGCAGCGGCGACATCGTGGTGGCCACCACCCGCCCGGAGACCATGATGGGCGACACCGGCGTGGCCGTGAACCCCGAGGACGAGAAGTTCAAGCACCTCATCGGCAAGACCTGCATCCTGCCCATTATGAACCGGGAGATCCCCATCGTGGGCGACGAATACTGCGAGATCGGCTTCGGCACCGGCGCGGTGAAGATGACCCCCGCCCACGACCCCAACGACTTCGAGGTGGGCCTGCGGCACAACCTGGAGGTGATCCGGGTCATCGCCGACGACGGCACCATCAACGAAAACGGCGGCAAGTACAACGGCATGGACCGCTACGAGTGCCGCAAGGCCATCGTCAAGGACCTGGAGGAGCAGGGCTACCTCATCAAGACCGAGGATTATTCCCACAACGTGGGCACCTGCTACCGCTGCCACAACGACGTGGAGCCGCTGATCTCCGCCCAGTGGTTTGTGAAGATGGCGCCCCTGGCCAAGGAGGCCATCCGGGTGGTGAAGGACGGCACCATCAGGTTCGTGCCGGAGCGCTTTACCAAGACCTATACCAACTGGATGGAGAATGTCCATGACTGGTGCATCTCCCGCCAGCTGTGGTGGGGCCACCAGATCCCCGCCTGGACCTGCGACGACTGCGGCCACATCAACGTCAGCCGGGAGGACCCCACCCGCTGCGAAAAGTGCGGCAGCACCCATCTGACCCGGGAGGAGGACGTGCTGGACACCTGGTTCAGCTCCGCTCTGTGGCCCTTCTCCACCCTGGGCTGGCCCGACAAGGACACCAAGGACCTGCAGTATTGGTATCCCACCTCCGTGCTGGTCACCGGGTATGATATCATCTTCTTCTGGGTGGCCCGCATGATCTTCTCCGGCATGGAGCAGATGAAGCAGGAGCCCTTCAAGACCGTTCTGATCCACGGTCTGGTCCGGGACGACAAGGGCCGCAAGATGTCCAAGTCCCTGGGCAACGGCATCGACCCCCTGGAGATGGCGGACAAGTTTGGCGCGGACGCCCTGCGCTTCAACCTGATCACCGGCAACAGCCCCGGCAACGATATGCGCTTCTTCGTGGAGAAGTGCGAGGCGATGCGCAACTTCGCCAATAAGATCTGGAACGCCTCCCGCTATGTGATGATGAACCTGACCATCGACCAAGTGGAGCTGCCGGAGAAGCTGGAGCTGGAGGACAAGTGGGTTCTCAGCAAGCTGAACACCCTGATCCGCGAGGTCACCGACAACATGGAGGCCTATGAGCTGGGCGTGGCCTCCGCCAAGATCTACGACTTCATCTGGGACACCTACTGCGACTGGTATATCGAGCTGACCAAGACCCGCCTGTACGGCGAGGACCAGGAGGCCAAGCTGGCGGCCCAGAACGTGCTGTGCTATGTGCTGCTGCGGGTGCTGGAGCTGCTGCATCCCTTCATGCCCTTCATCACCGAGGAGATCTGGCAGGCGCTGCCCCACCAGGGCGAGTATCTGATCCGGGCGCAGTGGCCCACCTATCGGGAGGAGTTTGCCTTCGCCCGGGAGGAGCAGGCCATGGAGGCCGTGAAGGACGCCATTTCCGCCGTCCGTGCCCGCCGGGCCGAGATGAATGTGCCGCCGTCCCGGAAGGCCAAGATCATCATCGCCAGCCAGACCCCGGAGATCTACGCCGGCGGCCAGAACTTCATCACCCGTCTGGCCTATGCCAGCGAGGTGGAGGTGGGCAGCCAGGCGCCCCAGGACCTGAACGGTATGGTGACGGTGTCCACTCACGATGCCACCATGTACCTGCCTCTGGCGGAGCTGGTGGATATTGAGAAGGAGCTGGAGCGCATCCAGAAGGAGCTGACCAAGGCCCGGGAGAACCTGGAGCGGATCGAGAAGAAGCTGCAGAACGAGAGCTTCGTGTCCAAGGCCCCCGAGGCGGTGGTCAACGCCGAGCGGGAGAAGGCCGATAAGGCCCGGGCCCTGATTGCCAAGCTGGAGGAATCCGCCCAGGCCATGCGCGGCTGATTTTTCCCGCCCCGGCGGCTTCCGACAGAAAACGAAATCCCCAATATGATATAATCACCGCAGATCGAACGATCTGCGGTGATTGTTGCTTTATCCCAAAAGCCTCGCAGAGTTCACGGCCCGCAGGCTGTGAAGAAGATTCCATTCGTTTTTCGCGGCGGCGTGTACTTCGCGAAAAACACTTTGCGCGGAGAGAGTGTGTTCCGCTTGGCCAAGGGCCAGGCGGAACGCACGGGGTGGAGCGAGAATCTCCTTGTTCCAAAAGAACAGCGTTCTTTTGGAACAAGATAATCACCGCAGATCGAATGATCTGCGGTGATTTTTTTCAGGCCCCGAGGGTCTTGGGGCCTGCGGAGAAGATCGGATTCTGAAAGCACAAAAGCCCTGGAGCACAGGGCGGATGATAAGGGAGTGAATCGGCATGGAAATGACGGTCAGACAGGAGGAACGGTGCCTGGAGATCGCCCTGATCGGGGAACTGGACCACCACGCCGCCCGGGAGATCGGGGGCCGGCTGGACCGGGCCATCGAGGCGGCGCTGCCGCTGCGGCTGGTGCTGGACTGGTCCGGGGTGACGTTTATGGACAGCTCCGGTATCGCGGTGGTCATGCGGGTCCGGCAGCGCATGCGGGACCTGGGCGGCGCCGTGACGCTGCGGGGCGTGAGGCCCCAGGCGAGGAAGGTGCTGGACGCCGCAGGCATGGACCGGTTTGTCACCGTGGAATAGGGAGGAGGTACATAAGATGAAGGCCGAAAACTATGTGACCCTGGAATTTCTCAGCCGCAGCGCCAACGAGGGCTTTGCCCGCATGGCGGCGGCGTCCTTTGCCGCCCAGCTGGACCCAACGCTGGACGAGATCGGGGACATCAAAACCGCCGTCAGCGAGGCGGTGACCAACGCCATCGTCCACGCCTATCCGGACGAGCTGGGGAAAATCGTGATGAAGCTACGCATTCTGGAAGGCGGCGTGCTGGAGCTGACGGTGCGGGACTGGGGCCGGGGCATCGACGACATCGGCCAGGCCCGGCAGCCGCTGTTCACCACCGGCGGCCAGGAGCGCAGCGGCATGGGCTTTACCATTATGGAGAGCTTTATGGACCGGCTGACGGTGAAGTCCACACCGGGGAAGGGCACCACCGTGTCCATGCGCAAGCGCATCGCCCCGCGCCTGTCCGGCCGGCGATGAGCGGCGGGCAGCTGTTCGCGCTGCTGGACCGGGCCCAGAACGGCGACAACAAGGCCTGCGAGCAGGTGCTGCTGGAAAACAGCGGACTGATCTGGAGCATTGTGCGGCGGTATTATGGCTGTGGGGTGGAGACGGACGACCTGTATCAGCTGGGATGCATTGGATTCATCAAAGCTGTAAAGGGGTTTGACCTGACATACGGAACGCAGTTTTCCACCTATGCTGTCCCGAAAATCGCCGGGGAGATACGGCGTTTTTTGCGGGACAACGGCGCGATAAAGGTGGGACGGAGCATCCGGGAAAAGGGGCAGGCCCTGGCCGCGGCCCGGGAGCGGCTGCGGCACCGGCTGGGCCGGGACCCCCGTCTGTCGGAGCTGGCGGAGGAGACGGGGCTGACGCCGGAGGAGATCGCCAGCGTGGATCTGGCCACCGGCGCGCCGGAGTCCCTGCAGCAGGAGACGGCGGAGGGGCTGACCCTGGAGTCCACCCTGGGCACCGACAGCCCGGAGGATCGTATGGTGGAGCACATCGCCCTGCGGGAGGCCATCGATCAGCTGCCGGAGCGGGAGAAAATGACCATCCTGCTGCGCTTCTTCAAGGGGCTGACCCAGGAGCAGACGGCCCGGATCCTGGGGGGGTCCCAGGTGCAGATATCCCGGCTGGAGCGCCGGGGGCTGGCAGATCTCCGGCGGCTGCTGGACGGTTGAGGCCCTCGTAGTCCACCGGAAGAAATTCCGTCATGACACCCCGATACCGCTTGGGGAGAAACGAGTTCTGACAGCGGGGGTTGGTCCGCTCCCGGATGGATACGGTGCGGAAAAACTCCTGCCACAGGGCCCGGTATTGAAGCTCCTCCGAGCCGGGCAGCTCCAGCGTCAGGCTTTCCACCGGGACGATGCGGCGCTGGCCCTTGGTGTACAGCAGCAGCTCCCGGTGGGCGCGGTCGTACAGGAAGAAGGACTCCCCGGCCATGCGGCTGCAGAAGTGGTTGGCCAGCAGAGGAAGCACCCGGTTCTTTGGCTCGATCTCGCCGCCCAGGATGCCGTTGTAATCGGAAAAACGCACGAAGCCCCGCAGCTTTTCCAGTTCACCGCCCAGGTGACGCAGGGCGCAGGCGATGGGGTAGTACACATCGTCGGCCTTGCTGCGCATAAAGCCGGGCCCCTGGTCGTACAGCTTGCGGATGAAGGCGTACAGGCGAAGCTCCTTGTCCTCCAGACAGGTCAGCCAGGCCCGGCGCAGGACCTTCAGAGCCGGAGGAGACAGGCGCTGCAAACTGTCGTACACCCGCTGGCTATGGTCCCGGCGGGTAACCACCACCCGCACCGGATACAGGGAGACGCATTCCTCATCGCTGTAAAAGGCGATGGGGAATTCTTTATGGGCATAGCTGTCGAACACGCAGCACAGGAAGCCGGGGAAGCTGCCATCATATTGAAAAATCACATCCTCCATGGCGTCACCCGGCATCGAACAGCGACAGCTGCCGGCATTCCTGGGGCGGCAGCTGGCCCCGCTCCATGGCCTCTAGCTGGCGGGACAGGGTGGCGGCAGAGAAGTGAAGCCCCGGGCGCATACGGCCGCCGCAGGTGACGAAGAACTGCGCCCGCTTCAGCACCACGCCCAGCTTGGGCAGGTCCTCCAGCCGCAGAGGAGTCTGCCGACGGGCGGAGACGATGCGCCGGGCGCTGACCGGTCCGATGCCCGGCACCCGCAGCAGAGTCTCCAGGTCCGCCTTGCGGATCTCCACCGGGAACTGCTCCAGGTGGCACAGGGCCCAATGGCACTTGGGGTCCAGCAGGGGATTGAAGTCCGGGTGGGCCTCGTCCAGCAGCTCTTGGGCCTTAAAGCCGTAAAACCGCAGCAGCCAGTCCGCCTGGTATAGCCGGTGCTCCCGCAGCAGGGGCGGCTTGGTGTCCAGAGAGGGCAGAAGGGCGTTTTCCACCACCGGAACATAGGCGGAGTAGAACACGCGTTTCAATCTGTATTTTTGGTACAGGGATTCTGTCAGGTGCAGAATATGCCGGTCCGTGTCCCGGGTAGCGCCGACGATGAGCTGGGTGCTCTGGCCCGCCGGGGCAAAGACCGGGGCGTGCTTATACTGCACCAGCTCCGCCTTGCTCTGGGCGGTCCGGTCCCGGATGAGGGCCATAGGCCGCAGGATGGCCTGCTTGTTTTTATCCGGGGCCAGGGTCTGCAGCCCCTCCTGGGAGGGAAGCTCGATATTGACGCTGAGCCGGTCCGCCAGCAGGCCCAGCTGCTGCACCAGCTCCGGGGACGTGCCGGGGATGGCTTTGGCGTGGATATATCCGTTGAACCGGTATTCCTGCCGCAGCAGGCGCAGACACTCGATCATCTGTTCGGTGGTGTAGTCGGGGCTGCGCAGGACGCCGGAGGACAGGAACAGGCCCTCGATATAATTGCGCCGGTAGAACCCGATGGTCAGCTCCGCCAGCTCCCGGGGGGTGAAGGCCGCCCGGCGGGTATCGTGGGACCGGCGGTTGACGCAGTATTTGCAGTCGTAGACACAGCGATTGGTCATCAGCACCTTCAGCAGGGTGATGCAGCGCCCGTCGGCAGAGAAGCTGTGGCAGCAGCCTGCCAGGGAGGAGCTGGTGTTGCCGATCATGCCCGGCCGGGAGCCCCGGCGAACGCCGCTGGAGGTGCAGGCCGCGTCATATTTGGCCGCATCGGCCAGGATGGCCAGCTTATCCAGCAGTTCCATGACCGGCGGCCTCAGGCGGTGCGGCGGCGAGGACGGGGCTGATCAATCCAGTCCGCCAGACGGATAACCCCGGCGGAGAAAGCACCGGCACCCAGCAGCATCACAATAAATCCAAAAGTCGTCATAGGGAACGCCTCCAAAACATTTGTTCTATCTGTATTATAAATCGAACAGACGTTCTTGTCAAGAGATAATCGAACAAAAATTCGACAAGTTTTGCGGAGCGGTTGACCGGAGACGAAAATTGTATTAAAATGAGAGACAAGAATACAGACAGGGGAAGGAACACTATGAACGACCTGGAGAAACGATTTATTGAGGCCCGGACAAGGGCCATTGCCACGGATTATGCGCACCTGAATCCCCGGCAGCTGGAGGGGGTTCTGACCACCGAGGGGCCGCTGCTGCTGCTGGCGGGGGCCGGGTCCGGCAAGACCACGGTGCTGATCAACCGGGTGGCGAACCTCCTGCGCTATGGCCGGGGCAGCGACACAGATGAGATACCGCTGCCCATTTCCCGGGACGAGGTGGAATTTCTGGAGCAGTATGCCGCCCGGCCGGACCCGGAGCAGCGGCCGCTGATGCAGTATCTCTGCGCCGTGGAGCCTGCCCGCCCCTGGGAGGTGCTGGCCATCACCTTCACCAACAAGGCCGCCAACGAGCTGAAGGACCGGCTGGAGAAGATGCTGGGGGAGGAGGCCCGGGACGTGTGGGCCGCCACCTTCCACTCGGCCTGTGTCCGCATCCTGCGCCGGGACATCGACAAAATCGGCTTCGACCGCAGCTTTACCATTTACGACACCGACGACAGCAAGCGGGTCATCAAGGACATCCTCAAGGAGATGGGGCTGGAGGAAAAGACCTTCCCGGTGCGGGAGGTGCTGTCGGTGATCTCCAACGCCAAGGACGCCATGATGATGCCCGAGGAGTTCAGCCAGCTGTGGGAACAGCGGGGCGACTGGAGACGGGTGCGGATGGGCCGGGTCTATGCCGCCTATAACCGCCGCCTGCGGGACGCCAATGCCCTGGACTTTGACGACATCATCCTGCACACGGTGGAGCTTTTGCAGTCGGACCGCCAGACCCTGGAATATTACCGGAACAAGTTCCGCTATGTCCTCATCGACGAGTATCAGGACACCAACCACATGCAGTATATGCTGGCCAGCCTGCTGGCCGGGGGACGGAAGAACATCTGCGTGGTAGGCGACGACGACCAGAGCATCTATCGCTTCCGGGGGGCCAACATCGAGAACATCCTCAGCTTTGAAAAGCAGTACGCCGGGGCCAGGACCATCCGGCTGGAGCAGAACTACCGCTCCACCCAGAATATTCTGGACGCCGCCAACGCCGTGATCCGCCACAACGTGGGCCGCAAGGGCAAGACCCTGTGGACCGAGAACGGGGCGGGGGAGGTGGTCACCGTGAAGACCTGCTTCAATGAGGGAGACGAGGCCAACTATGTGGTGGGGCAAATCATGATGAATTATCGCCGGGGGGTGAACTGGAAGGACAACGCCGTGCTGTACCGCATGAACGCCCAGTCCAACGCCCTGGAGTATGCCTTCAAGCGCAACGGCGTGCCCTATAAGATCATCGGCGGCACCAAGTTCTTCGACCGGGCCGAGGTGAAGGACATGCTGGCGTATCTGTGCGTCATCAACAACCCCACCGACGACCTGCGGCTGCGGCGGATCGTCAACGTACCCGCCCGGAAGATCGGCGCGGCCACCATGGACAAGGCCCAGGTCATCGCCACGGAGGAGAGTCTGCCGCTGATGGAGGTTCTGCGGCGGGCGGGAGACTATCCCCAGCTGAAGGCAAGCACTGGCAAGCTGACAGGCTTTACAGAGATGATCGACGAAATGCGCCGTCAGGCGGACGATATGGGCCTGGTGGAGTTCTATGAATATGTGTGCCGCCGCAGCGGCTATGTGGGGATGCTCCAGGAGAAGAACGATATGGAGAGCCGGGGCCGCCTGGAAAACGTGGAGGAGCTCAGCTCCAGCATCCAGGCCTTCCTGGAAAACGATCCGGAGAATCCCACATTGTCGGGCTTCCTGGACGAGGTGGCCCTGTATACGGACCTGGACAGCCAGGAGGCCGGGGACAACTGCGTGACGCTGATGACCATGCACAGCGCCAAGGGACTGGAGTTTCCCAGCGTGTTCGTGGTAGGCATGGAGGATGGGCTTTTCCCGGGGAATCGCGCCATGGGAGAGCCGGAGGAAATGGAGGAGGAGCGGCGGCTGTGCTATGTGGCCATGACCCGGGCCAAGGAGAAGCTGACCCTGACCAACGCCCGGCAGCGGATGCTGTTCGGCCGCACCACTCCCTGCATGCCCTCCCGGTTTCTGAAGGAGATCCCGGAGGAGAACATGGAGTGGCTGGGGAAGCCCGAGCCCCGTCCGACGTCCTCCTGGGACGATTTCGGCGATGGGCCTGCCTATGCGCCGCAGCGGGAGGCGCGGCCCGGGACGGAGCGTCCGGCACACCTGGAGCGCCCGGAGCGTCCGGCACACCCGGAGCGCCCGGTGCGTCCGGCGGCGGTCTCCGCACCGCTGCTGCAGCTGCAGCCCGGCGACGGGGTGCGGCACAGCGCCTTCGGCCAGGGGATGGTCCTGAGCTGTCTCTTATACACATCTGACGCTGCCGACGACTAGTCGA
>ENA-OYVX01000808-OYVX01000808.1-human-gut-metagenome-genome-assembly--contig:-NODE-808-length-11767-cov-5.953125_pt1 | contig 11767 bp, 9 predicted proteins | sample MGYA00244159_ERZ653375 | MGnify/ENA primary metagenome ERZ653375 (study PRJEB26926, sample SAMN06164942) | human gut metagenome | biome: ENVO:00009003; feature: ENVO:2100002; material: ENVO:00002003... | reverse complement strand
CAGCGTCAGATGTGTATAAGAGACAGCTATATGATGATTTGCGTCACCTACATTTTGCAGCAGATCTACGGTGCCATGATCAGCATGGGCACCTACTATGCAACCTACATCCTTGGCAACCAGAATCTGTTCGGTGTATTCTCTTGGGCAATCAACATTCCTCTGATCATCGCACTGGTGTTCACCCCGACCTTGGTTGCAAAGTGGAATGGAATGTATAAGCTGAATGTAATGAGCTATACGCTGGCAACGATTTCTCGTGCACTGGTTGCTGTAGCTGGTTACATGGGCAGCGGCAATGTGACCTTGATGCTGCTCTTTACTGCAATCGCAGCTCTTGGTCAGGGTCCTTGGCAGGGCGATATGAACGCTGCGATTGCTGCTTGCTCTGAATATACTTGGCTGACGAAGCATAAGCGCGTGGATGGCACGATGTACTCCTGCACTTCTCTCGGTGTGAAGCTGGGCGGCGGTCTGGGTACTGCCATCACCGGCTGGCTGCTGGCAGCAAGCCATTTTGACAGCGCTCTGACCGTTCAGCCGGGTTCCTGCATCAATATGCTGAAGATCATGTATCTGGTGATTCCGTTTGCTCTGGATGCCATCATCACCTTCATTCTCTCTCGTATGAAGGTCGAAGAAGCAAATGAAAAACTGCGTGCAGCAGTCTGATAACAAGCCATTATCATTTCTCCTTCATCTGCTGTTCCCCGGAGGAATCCAGCGATTCCTCCGGGGAGGCTGGAGAAATATTATAAAATTATAAAAGGTAAATGAGGAAATACTATGGCTGCATTTGATTTTGCAAAAGTAAAAGACCCCACCTTTTTCAAGGAAAACGTGCTGAATGCTCATGCAAGTTTCCGTACTTACGCTTCCCGCGAAGAATATCGGACAGGCTCCTCTTCTTTGGCGCTGAAGCTGGACGGTATCTGGAAATTCGCCTACGCAAAGAACTACACCAGTGCCATCCCCGGCTTTGAAAAGACAGATTACGATTGCAGCGGCTGGGATGACATTCATGTTCCGGCACACATCCAGATGGAGGGCTACGACATTCCCCAGTACGCGAATATTCAGTATCCGTGGGATGGCCGTGAAGAAGTACAGCCGGGTGAGATCCCGCAGCGGTTCAATCCGGTGGCAAGCTATGTAAAATACTTCGAGCTGCCGGAATCCATGCAGGGCAAGCCCGTCCACATCGAGTTCGAGGGTGTGGAAAGCGGCATGGCTCTTTGGCTGAACGGGTCTTATGTGGGCTACACCGAGGACAGCTTCTCCGCACACGCATTCGATCTGACTCCCTATCTCCAGCCGGGCGTGAACAAACTTGCTGTGCAGGTGTTCAAGTGGACTTCCTCCAGCTGGTGCGAAGATCAGGACTTCTTCCGCTTCTCCGGCATCTTCCGCAGCGTGTGGCTGTACGCCATCCCCACCGTGCATCTGGAAGATATATCCGTCAAAACGCTGTTTGCCGGGGATGATTTTACTCATTCCACGCTGGAAGTTGCATTGCAGGTGGAGGGTAAGGGCGCAGCCCGTCTGACCCTGCGCCGCAGTGAACTGGAAGTGTTCTCCGAAAAAATCGCACTGAACGGCGGCTCTGCGCTGTTCAGTCATGCGGTGGAGAACCCCCACCTGTGGAGTGCAGAGGACCCGGCTCTGTATGAACTGGAAATTGAGCTGCTGGACGACGCAGGCCATCTGGTAGAGGTGACCGGGCAGAAAGTCGGTTTCCGCAAGTTCGAGTTGAAGAACAATCGGATGCTGCTCAACGGCAAGCGCATCGTGTTCAAGGGTGCCAACCGTCATGAGTTCAGCTCCATTACGGGTCGTGCTGTGGGCGTACACACCCATGAGGAACTGCTTCGTGATATCATCACCATGAAGCAGAACAACATCAATGCCATCCGTACCAGCCATTACCAGAATCAGGATGCATTGTACGACCTGTGCGACGAGTATGGTCTGTATCTGATCGCAGAGAACAATCTGGAATCCCATGGCACCTGGGATATTCATCAGGCTGGCATTCGCGGCATCGAGGGCGTTTTGCCCAATGATAAGCCGGAGTGGAAAGCTGTCTTGTTTGACCGCATGAATTCCACTTACCAGCGTAACAAAAACCATCCTGCTGTTCTGATCTGGTCTCTGGGCAACGAATCGTTTGGTGGTGAGACCCTGCTCCAGATGGCAGAGATGGTCCGCCGCTTTGATGACACCCGTCTGGTGCATTACGAAGGTGTGGTCAACGATCCCCGCTTCCTCGAAACCACCGATATCGAGAGCCATATGTACAGCACGGTCAAGGACATTCAAGAGTATCTGGCACAGGGCGATAAGCGGCCTTATATCGAGTGCGAATATTCTCATGCTATGGGCAACTCCAACGGTGCTTTGCACAAGTACACGGAACTTGCCGACCAGAAGGACTGCGGCTATCAGGGCGGCTTCATCTGGGATTACATCGACCAGTCCATCTGGAAAAAAGACCGCTACGGCAAGTGGTTCCAAGCCTACGGCGGCGACTTCGGCGAGCGTCCTACCGACTATAATTTCAGCGGGAACGGCATTGCCTACGGTGGTGACCGTGCTCCTTCTCCCAAGATGCAGGAGGTCAAGTTCTGCTATCAGAACATCGCCATTTCCATCGACAACTCTGGCTTTGAAGTCTGGAACAAGAACCTGTTCACCTCTACGGATGCTTTCGACTGCGTTGCTCTGCTGCATCGTGATGGAAAGTTGTATCAGCAGCAGGAACTGCCCAATATTGATGTTGCTCCCGAAGAGCGTTCCAGCTTCCCGCTGCCGTTTATGGTTCCTGCGCTCCCCGGTGAATATGCAGTGACCATCAGCTTCCGTTTGAAGGAGGACACCAGCTGGGCAAAGAAAGGTCATGAAGTCGCCTTTGGACAGGGTGTGATCGCTGTGGTTCGTTCCATTCCCAGCAAGAAGGTCACGCCGTTTACCGTTACGCACGGTACACACAACATCGGTGTCCGTGGTGAGAATTTCGATGTTTTGTTCTCCGATCTGAACGGCGGTCTGACTTCCTACCGCTATGCCGGCAAGGAGATGATTCAGGAGATTCCCCGTCCCAACTTCTGGCGCGCTCCCACCGACAACGACTGCGGCAACAACATGGGCGGCGTTCGCGGTCAGTGGAAGCTGGCAAGCCTGTACGCTACCGCCAAGGGCATCGGCAAGGAGATCCCATCTGTTCACGGCGGCACCATTCTCCAGAACCCCACCTGCGAGGTGGAAGCCGACAGCGTGGTCGTGACCTATCTCTATAACCTCCAGACCAGCCCCGCAGCAGAGTGCAGCCTGCAGTACCGTGTGTTCGGTGATGGCCGCATCCAGACCACCCTGCACTATGACCCGGTGGAAGGACTTGTAGCAATGCCGGAGTTCGGCGTACTGTTCAAGATCGACGCTGACTACGACACGGTGGAGTGGTACGGAAACGGCCCTGCGGAGACCTACTGGGATCGTCAGCATGGTGCAAAGCTGGGCATTTACCAGAACAAGGTCGCAGACAACATGGCGCAGTACCTTGTGCCGCAGGAGTGCGGTGCAAAGACCGCTGTGCGCTGGGCAAAGGTAGTGGACCGCAAGGGTCGCGGGCTGCTGTTTACCGCGGATGCCGCAAAGCCCATGTTCTTCTCTGCGCTGCCCTACACTCCCCATGAAATGGAGAGCGCCAAGCATCCCTACGAGCTGCCCCCGGTCCATTACACGGTCATCCGTGCTATGGGCGAGCAGATGGGCGTTGGCGGCGATGACAGCTGGGGTGCCAATGTCCACCCGGAGTATATTCCTGATGTAACCAAGCCTGTGGAGTTCACCTTTACGTTCCGTGGCATCTGATGATTGCCCGCAAATGAGGTGTTCTCTGTGAAAAAAAGCAATCAACCTGAATCTGAACCAGCCGAACTAGCATCCCTTGTTGGAGAACGGATTAGAAAGATCCGCAAAGAAGAGGGGTTAAGCCTAGAGCTTTTTGCTTTAAGCCATCAATGAGCCACCAGCCGCAAGAGCAGGGCGGAAATCATCCGCGCCCTTGCGCCTGATAAAAAGCGGAAGGCCAGCGGTCACTTGTCGGGGCGGAGGCCCCTCCATCTTGCTAACGCAAGACCGTTCGGTCGCTTAAAAGCCCCACTGGGGCTTTCATTGCTCCGCTGCGCTGCGCAAACGCGAACTTTTGAGAATACGTCACTTTCGGCAGTGTGCAAGAAAAAAACGAGGGAAACTTTGGCAAAAAGAGAGAGGGCTGGACAGTGCCAGCCCTCTTGACAAGGCAATAATAGTCAAAAAGTTTCGTACCCATCTTCATCCCGGTTTCGTCCCGGTTTGCAGAATGCCCTTGCAATCCGAAAGGAGCCGTGCTATAATGCCGCTGTAATTGAATCAGAAATCTTCAGGGCAGGGTGCGATTCCCTACCGGTGGTACAGCCCACGAGCCGTAAGGCATGATTCGGTGAAACTCCGAAGCCGACAGTACAGTCTGGATGAAAGAAGATACCAAGCGCAGAGCCCGCACGGTTCTGCGCTTGTGGAGGCTGCTCTGGGATGCGTTTGCATTCTGGAGCTTTCTTTTTTGCACAAGGGTCCCTTGTGTCTTTTCGGCTTGCCCTGAACGTTTTTGTTCAGGGCTTTTTCTTTTGGAGGCGACACGATGAACGACAAAGAGTATATGCGTCTGGCTTTGCAGCTTGCAAAAAAGGGTTGCGGATGGACATCTCCCAACCCGATGGTGGGTGCCGTGGTCGTAAAAGAGGGCAGGATCATCGGACAGGGCTGGCACCAGAGATACGGTCAGGCTCATGCGGAGCGCAATGCGCTGGCATCCTGCACCGAAGATCCGCAGGGAGCGACCCTGTATGTGACATTGGAGCCGTGCTGCCATTACGGAAAGCAGCCGCCCTGCGTGGATGCGATTCTGGACGCGGGCATTCACCGGGTGGTCGTGGGTTCTGCTGACCCGAATCCGCTGGTGGCTGGAAAAGGAATTGCAATCCTGCGCGCACACGGCATAGATGTGACCGAAAATGTTCTGCAAGAGGAATGCGATGCGCTGAACAAGGTGTTCTTCCACTATATCACCACAAAACGCCCCTTCGTTTCCATGAAATACGCCATGACGATGGACGGAAAAATCGCCACATACACAGGCGCTTCCAAATGGATCACCGGGGAAATTGCCCGGAATCATGTTCAACGGCAGCGACACCGATTCCGCGGCATTATGGTGGGAGTCGGAACCATCCTAGCAGATGACCCGCTGCTGACCTGCCGGATAGAGGGTGGCCGTGATCCCGTCCGGATCATCTGTGATACACATTTGCGGACACCGCTGCAATCACAGGTGGTCATGACCGCCAAACAGGTTCCGACCATTCTTGCGACCTGCTGCGGCGACCCGGAGAAGCAGGCGGCATATCAACAGGCCGGGTGCCGGGTCCTTTGTCTGGAAGCGCATTGCGGTCATGTGAATCTTCTGCAACTGATGGAACAGCTGGGGCAGGAGCAGATCGACAGCATTCTGCTGGAAGGCGGCGGAACCTTGAACTGGTCTGCACTGGAAAGCGGCATCGTGCAGCAGGTACAGGCTTACATTGCCCCGAAGCTGTTCGGAGGAAGGGATGCCAAAGCACCCATTGAGGGTGCAGGTGTCCCGCTTCCGGATGCTGCATTCCGCCTGAAGAACAGCCGATTGGAACAGCTTGGCAAAGATTTCCTGATCGAAAGTGAGGTGGAGTACCCATGTTTACCGGAATCGTGGAAGAAGTCGGAACAATAAAGTCCATCAATCGGGGACAGCATTCCGCCGTACTGACTGTTCGTGCAAAAACGGTTCTGGAAGGAACCAGGATCGGCGACAGCATCGCCGTCAACGGCATCTGCCTGACCGTCAGGCAGCTCTTCCCGGATAGCTTTGCTGCGGATGTCATGCACGAGACCTTGAACCGCTCTGCACTTGCACAGCTCACCGTTGGAAGTGCTGTCAATCTGGAACGTGCCATGCCGGCCAACGGACGTTTTGGCGGACACATCGTAGCAGGCCATGTGGATGGCGTCGGACGCATTGCTAATATCCGAAAAGACGATACGGCTATCTGGTACACCATTCATGCAGATTCTGCGATCCTTCGCTATGTCGTTGAAAAAGGCTCTATCACAATAGACGGTATCAGCCTGACCGTGGCTGCGGTGGAACCTACGGGCTTTTCCGTGTCCACGATACCGCACACCGTCCGTCAGACGAACCTGAACCAACGGCACAAAGGGGATTTTGTCAATTTGGAAACCGATGTTGTTGGAAAATATATCGAGAGGCTGCTTCCATCAGAAACACCGAAGCAAAACACGCTCACAAAAGAAATGCTGCTGCGCTGCGGCTTTTAAGGAGAGTTTACGATGAACTTCAATACCATTCCCGAAGCTTTGCAAGACCTGAAGCAAGGAAAAATCATTCTGGTAACGGATGACCCCGACCGTGAAAACGAGGGGGACTTCATCTGTGCTGCCGAATTTGCCACCACCGAAAACGTCAACTTTATGGCGACCCACGGCAAAGGTCTGATCTGTATGCCGATGTCCGAAGCTTTCGTCCAGAAGCTGCAATTTCCGCAGATGGTGCAGCATAACACCGACAACCATGAAACGGCATTTACGGTGTCCATCGACCACGTTTCTACTTCTACGGGCATTTCTGCCGCAGAGCGTTCCATTACGGCGATGGCTTGTGTGGACGATCACGCAAAAGCAGAAGATTTCCGCAGACCGGGCCATATGTTCCCCCTTCTGGCAAAAAAGAACGGTGTGTTGGAGCGCAACGGTCACACGGAAGCAACCGTTGACCTGTGCCGTCTGGCAGGGCTGAAAGAATGCGGCCTGTGCTGCGAGATCATGCGGGAGGATGGCACGATGATGCGCACCGCTGAACTGGCAAAGCTGGCAGAGCGTTTCCAGATCAAATTCATCACCATCCGTGATTTACAGGAGTACCGCAAGTGTCACGATAAACTGGTCGATCAGGTGACGGCAGTGAACCTGCCCACCAAGTATGGCACCTTCAGAGCTTATGGTTTTGTGAGCCGCCTGAACGGAGAGCATCACATTGCACTGGTAAAAGGTGACATTGGCGATGGAAAGGATATTCTGTGCCGCGTCCACTCGGAATGCCTGACAGGAGATACATTTGGCTCTTTGCGTTGTGACTGCGGCCAACAGCTGGCCGCTGCCATGACGCAGATCGAAAAAGAAGGCCGGGGTATCCTGCTCTATATGCGGCAGGAAGGCCGGGGCATCGGTCTGATCAACAAGCTGCGTGCCTATGAACTTCAGGAGCAGGGCATGGATACGCTGGAAGCCAATCTCGCTCTGGGGTTCCATGGAGATGAACGGGAGTATTATCTCGGCGCACAGATCCTCCGGGAACTTGGCGTAAAAAGCCTGCGCCTGCTTACCAATAACCCGGACAAAGTATATCAGCTCTCCGAGTTTGGGCTGGAGATCTCCGAGCGCGTACCCATTCAGATGACGGCGACCCCGTATGACCTGTTTTACCTGAAAACGAAGCAGGCACGGATGGGGCATCTTCTGGAATATTAACAACGAAAGAGGTATTTAAAAATGAAAACATTTGAAGGCAAGCTGGTTTCTCAGAATATCAAGGTCGGTATCGTAGCTGCCCGCTTCAACGAATTTATCACGTCCAAACTTCTGAGCGGAGCAATGGATGGTCTGCTCCGGCACGATGTGCAGGACGCTGATATTCATGTTGCATGGGTTCCGGGTGCTTTTGAGATCCCACTGGTTGCCTCTAAAATGGCAAAAAGCGGAAAGTATGATGCTGTGATCTGCCTTGGTGCCGTGATTCGCGGTTCTACCAGCCATTACGACTATGTGTGCAATGAGGTTTCCAAAGGCATTGCCACGGTCTCGCTGGAAAGCGGGGTTCCCGTCCTCTTTGGTGTTCTGACCACCGAAAACATCGAACAGGCCATCGAGCGGGCAGGCACCAAAGCAGGTAATAAAGGCTATGACTGTGCAGTCAGTGCCATCGAGATGGTAAACCTGCTCCGGGAAATGGATACCGCCGTAGAGTAAAATACACGCAGGAGCTTGCCATGATCGTTATAAAGACCCGACAGCCTGACCCGGAATTGGAGCAGAAGATCCGGATGCTTCTGGAACGAGAGCACATCGAGGCAGAGCAAATATCCATTGATTCATGGGAGAAGTTGGTTCTTCCGGGGCTTACACTGGACGGAATGACCCACGAAGTGTCGTGCAGCGGCAGAAAAGTCTCCCTTACACGACTGGAGTTCGATTTGCTGCTGATGCTTGCCTCCCACGAAGGACAAATCTTCTCAAAAGAAGAGCTTTTCCGTGCTGTGTGGGGACAAAACTGTGACGACACCTTAAAGGTCGTGGCAAATACCGTTTCCAATCTGCGAAAGAAGCTGGCCGGCTGCGGTAGCTTTATCCGCACTACCCACGGCGGCTATGCTTTTGTAAGCCAAAAGGAGAACGACCCGGCATGACCAGGATCTTATTTATTTGTCTCGGAAATATCTGCCGAAGCCCGATGGCGGAGTATGTGATGAAAGACCTTACGTCCAAGGCAGGACTATCCGAGCAATTTGAAATCGCATCAGCCGCCACCAGTGCATGGGAAATCGGAAATCCGGTCTATCCTCCTGCACGGCAGAAGCTGGCAGAACATGGCATCGACTGCAACGGCAAGACCGCCCGGCAGATGACCCGGCTGGATTATGCACGGTATGATCATCTGATTGGCATGGACGAAAGTAATCTGTGCGACATCCTGCGGCTTGTCGGCGGAGACCCACAGCATAAAGTCTCGCTGCTGATGGCGCATACGGATCATCCCCGTGAAGTGGCAGACCCATGGTTCACGGGAGATTTTGAAGCCACATGGCAGGATATACTGGAAGGATGCACGGCATTGCTTGAGGAACTGCGATCATAACAGATTATCATAAAAACGGACGGATGTCTGCCAGTTGACAGACATCCGTCTATTTTTTTATTTCAAATCACCTTAAAATACTTCAGTGCCTCCCGGATGGCTTTTTCCTTCTCCGGCGGGCACTTGAGCTGCTTGGGGTTCTCAGCCTTAGGCTTGTTGTAGTTCTGCCGCTCCTTGATGCCGCATTTCTGCTTGACCTGTGCAATATAGAGGTCGCTCACGTTCAGACCGGTGTGTTCCTTGACGTACTCCCGGATCTCTTCATAAGTAGCCTTGGTCTCTGCAGCAGTCACGTCCAACTCATCCATCTTCAGGTCTACCGTGATCTTCTGGTGGATATCCAGTTTGGACAATGCGCATACCGTCTCGATATGCTCACTGTGAGGGAACATATCCACCGGCGTGCTGCTCTCCACTTTGTATCCCTTCCGGGTCAGCAGCTCCAGATCCCGGGCCAGCGTGACCGGGTTGCAGCTCACGTAGACCACACGTTTCGGGGCCATGCGGGCCACGCTTTCGATAAACTGCGGCGTAGAGCCCTCCCGCGGCGGGTCCATAAAGATCACGTCTGCGCGTTCACCAGCCGCAGCGGCTTCGCCGATCCACCGGGTGGCATCTGCGGCAAAGAAGCGGGCGTTCTTCACGCCATTGTGCTTTGCATTGCCTATGGCATCGTGCACCGCTTCGCGGTTCACCTCCACGCCCACTACCTGCTTTGCATGGTCGGCGGCGGTCAGGCCGATGGTTCCGATGCCGCAGTAGGCATCCAGCACCACTTCTTTGCCGGTGAGATGCGCCGCGTCCACCGCAAGGCCGTACAGCACTTCGGTCTGGGTATGATTGATCTGGTAAAAACTGCGCGGGCTGAGCGCATACGTCTTGCCGCAAAGCTCGTCCAGAATGAATCCCTTGCCGTACAGCACCTTTTCCATATCGCCCAGCACCACGCTGGTTTTGCGGTCGTTCACGTTCTGGACGATGGTGGTGATGGCCACGCCCTGCTTTCCGGCTTCGGTCAGCAGGGCTTTGACAAAGTTCTTGGCACCCGGCAGCACCGGCTGAGCCGTCACCAGCACCACCATCACCTGCCCGGTCATAACGCCGCGCCGCAGCAGGCAGTGACGCAGAAGGCCGGTGCCCTTATCCTCATTAAAAGGCTGGTAATGGCAGATGCCCGCTGCCGCACGCACAGCCAGCATGGTCTTATCCAGCACTTCGTCCTGCAAAAGGCAGCTTTCCACCGGCAGCACCTTGTGGCTGTTTGCCGCGTAGATGCCGGAGGTAAGTTTTCCACCCCAGCCGGTGGTAAAGGTGGAGATCACCTTGTTCCGATAGTGGTACGGCGTTTCCATGCCCCGGATGTGCTCCACCGGGCCGAATCTGCCCAGCAGCTTTTTCACGGTCTCTTCTTTCTGTTTCAGCTGTGCGGCGTAGTCCATGCCCAGCATCGGGCAGCCGCCGCAGTTTTTGGCACGCAGTTTGCAATCCATCTTCCGCTCTCCTTTTTACCCATAAGGGTCATACAGATCATATTCTTCCGCTTCCAGATGCTTTTCCTCCAGCACCTTCATGGCCTGTTCCAGCTCGCTTTGGCCGCAGCCGCTCTCGCTGACCAACGCGTGCACCGCCGCCGCAAGGTCGCCGCCAAAGAGGGTGTCCAGCCGTTCCCGCATACTCCACACGTTGTAGGCGCGCTGGGTGATGGCCGGAGTGTAGGTATTGCGGTTGCCATCCTTGCCGCTTTTCACCCAGCCCTTTTCTTCCAGCCGGTAAAGAAAGTTCAGAACGGTCGCCGGTGCCCAGCCCTTTGCGCGCAGCTTTGCGTCAATGTCCCGCCGGGTGACGGGCGCACGGCAGGCCCACACGGCAAGCATGACCTGCTCCTCTGCCGCCGAAAGCGGCTTTACACTGTCCGGGATGCCATACATCCTGCTGTTCTCCCTCCTTTTGGCATCTTTTTTGCTTTTACGTTTGTCTTTGTTTTATTATTATACCAATCTCTGCGCCAAAGCGCAAGAGCCGGAAACGCCGATGAAATCAGGCTTTTTCAGCTATATTTTACATCTGTCTTTGTTTTTGTTTTTCTATCAAGGACATTTGTGTGCTTTGTGCCCGCACAGGGGCTTTTGCGCCGTATCTTTGTGCAAAGATGCTCTTGTTTTCATCCCTGCAAAACCGGTATACTACGGCTACAGCAATCAACAGAACGCACCGCAGAAAACCGCGGTGCTGTGCGATACAGGAAAGGGAGAGTTCATTATGGCACGAGTTTACAACTTCAGCGCAGGCCCCAGCATGCTGCCCGAGAAGGTGCTCAAGCAGGCACAGGCAGAGCTGCTCGAGTATGGCGACAGCGGTCAGAGCGTGATGGAGATGAGCCACCGCAGCAAGTGGTTCGATGCCATCATCAAGGACACCGAGGCTTCCCTGCGCCGGGTGATGAACATTCCCGATAACTACAAGGTGGGCTTCTTTCAGGGCGGTGCTACCCAGCAGTTCGCCATGGTACCGCTGAACTTTATGACCACCGGCAAGGCAGACTACATCGTGTCCGGCAACTTCTCGGGTCTGGCTGCCAAGGAGGCCGCCAAGTTCGGCGAGGCCAAGATCGTGGCGTCCAGCAAGGATAAAAACTTCACTTATATCCCGGATGTAAACGCCATCGACTACGACAAGGACGCCAGCTACATCCACATCTGCCAGAACAACACCATCTTCGGCACCCAGTATGTGGAGCTGCCGCAGGTGGAGCTGTCTCTTATACAC
>ENA-OYVX01000793-OYVX01000793.1-human-gut-metagenome-genome-assembly--contig:-NODE-793-length-11975-cov-11.395386_pt1 | contig 11975 bp, 9 predicted proteins | sample MGYA00244159_ERZ653375 | MGnify/ENA primary metagenome ERZ653375 (study PRJEB26926, sample SAMN06164942) | human gut metagenome | biome: ENVO:00009003; feature: ENVO:2100002; material: ENVO:00002003... | reverse complement strand
CTATGTTTCTAATTATAAGTGAAATATATTTATTCTTATTTCGAACTCACGTTAACTATGCTGTTTTTGAATGAAAAAGGCAACACCGTATTGAAGATCTAAATTTCTAAGAGCATTGTATCATTTGACCTGCTTACAAAAATGTGTTGGAGGAATAGGATTCCTCTATAAAAAACGTATCGGCATAGAGGTGCCGATACGTTTTTTAGTTAAAAAGAACACGATATGCATTATCATTCTTCAGGAACATATATAATTTCACCATTTTCCAGTTCATAGGCAATACCAACCTTCTTACCTTTCTTGCCCGTCTGGCTATCCTGATTTTCGGAAGGAGTATACTTATTTATCTTGTTTCCTTCCTTTGTAATTATTTCCATATTTTCCTTACCCGGATTCTTTACCATGGTAAAATCCTCCTGACTGAATACCTCAGTCATGTTGTAGCGGCTCACTAAAGCAACCATAAGCGCTACGGCAAATACCATTGCCACATCAAAAAGGTTGCTCACCACACTCATCGGGTCACTATCTTCTTCTTTTTTCAGTAAGTTTCTTTTCATGTAGCAATCTATTTAACACATTTTCCTTCTTCCTTCATAATCTCTGCCAGAAACTCTAGATTAGTCATATCTTGAAGATACCAACGTTGCTTGACTTGCTGTGTAATGAACCCGATAGCACTGGCAAACAATCCGACAACTGTTGTAGCAAAAGCCACCTGCATATTGTATGCCATCGATGATATATCACCGGCAGAAAGTCCTACCAACGCCGGTCCCATTGGAATCAATGTCCCCATAAGCCCCAGCATCGGTCCCATTTTAGTCAGTGTTTTAGAGATAGCCAAATCCTTGTCTGCAGCAATCTCAAAATCTGCCAACAGACGTTCAACATGAGGTCTGCTGTTTCTCACCTCAAGCATGCGGTGAATATACACCGTAACCAAAGAAGTACGAACATTCGGAATACGCTCACCCAGTGAAGCAATGCCACCGGGAGTAAGACTGTCGAACTCACCGCGCAACAGCGATTCTGTTTTTCGAATCGACATATACTGTCCGAAAAAACTGCCGATGAGCAACAGCGAACGACCAAAAAGAATAATCAGCAACACAATAACAGGCACCAGCAAGCCCGTAGAAATCCAATAGAGAATGTCAGAAATGTAATTCATAAATCAATTTTTTTTCATTTTTTTTTGTTTTATATACCTTTCAGTAAGTTTACTTGAGCACATACTTCATATATAGATGGCGGAATACATAGCCGGCCAATCCTCCCAATAACATAAGCAATAGCAGGGCCAGTGAGGCAAACCAGTCGACATCACCCGATGCACTCACTGCCGTCGTACCATTCACCGTGGCCACCACTCCCAAAATGGCTACTAACGCATTGCACAGAAACAGCAACTCCAATCGGACTTCCTTCTCGGGCAAAAGCCATTTCAGCAGCCACATGCCCGCCGGAATAAGGATTAATATTGCTGCTCCCAACACCCAGGCCAGTAAACTGAAGGAAATACCCGGGAAACTGAATATCAAAGCTACCAGCAAGCTGAAAAGGACTGCAAAAATCAAGACTCCCGGGAAAAGACGGAGGCAACGGTAAGCCAATACCGTTCTACTACCCACCTTGCCGGCTGTTTGAAGGTGTGCTGCCAACATGCAATAAGCCAGTTGTAACACGACCTCCAAACTAAGTATTACAGATGTATCGAGCATCAGTTGCGGATTAGATAACCAATCGGCAATCTGGGTTTTCGACTGCTCGATGGCAAGCGGCCACATCAGTCCGACAAACAAACAAGCTGACACGGCTATCACACCTACAGTCCACAGCTTGCAGTAGGTTAGCTTTAAGAGAAAATTAAAGCTGACCAATATCATTAATACAACTACAACCGTTTCCATAACAGCATTTTTAGTCGTTTAAGTGTTTATGCCGACGTCGTACCAGCAGTATCAGTGCCACAACCAATACAAGAACCACACATACCACAACCGTGTTACTCAGAACATTGGTTGTTTCATCGGTCTGTGTGTTCACTTGCTCTTTCTTCATCACCATTCCCTTATCAGTACCTTCAACCATCTGCTCACGGATAGCAGTGATATCCTTGCGGTACGATACAGCACTTGCAGCATCGGTTTTCGACGCAATAAAATCCCGGAGTTTGGCATTGTCGCACACAAAACCCGAACACGACGGTTTATACTTGGCTATCAGCTGAGTGTGTAGCTGCGCAATATCAGCCAACTGCTGTTCCGATGCTTTCCACATTCCTTTTCGGGCAGTTTCCATCATCACCGCAGTAATCTCTTCGAGTGCTGCCGGATTCTGTTTTTCAAAATAAGCCTGCAGTCCCAACCCAAACTTATCCTTTACGTAAATATTATAGATTTCATCCCACAGTTCCTTATCTACAGCCTTGGGTTTCATCACATTCCACCCATAGGTATTCTGCACGATTTCTGCAAAGGTTGCGGCTGCACCAGCCTCGCCTTTCATTTTCTCCCGGATATACGCCGGATTAAAAATGGTAGTACGGCTCTCTACACCGATAGCCTCTTTTACTTCCTGCATCCGCACATTATTCCGGTTGCGATAGTCACTGAGGTAGGCATCCGGGTCCTTTCCCGTAACATGACGGACAGCCAGATTCATACCACCCATAAACTCATATACATGATCCAGACTCAAGGCTCCCCAGGTATTACTCTGACGCGGTTGCACAACGGCATCTGTATTAACCAGCGCAGCCTCAAAAGCAAACTGCTTTACCGTTTCCCAATCCTTTTCACTACCGTAAAATGCACCCATATTATTCAGATATACATCGGCTATTTCCGATTCATTTTCCCAGCGGTCGCCTTTCTGCACCATCCCCTGTATACCGGTCCCGTAACTGCCATTCACTCCTCCGAAGACTCTGTATGCAGACAACTCGCGAGCCTCTTTCGGGCTGATCCCCTTTTCAGTCAGAGCACGCTCGGCAGCTATCACTCCCTCAGCCACGTGATTTTCAAATTGATCTTTTGCAGCAGCAGCCATCTCTACGGCACGGTTTATCAGGAAAAGTCGGGACGCAGCAATATCTCGTAACTGTCCGCTGGTCTGCACGACCACATCTATACGCGGACGTCCCAATTCTTCAGAAGGTATAAGCCGCAAATCTGTTACCCGGCCGAAAGCATCGCGGATAGGCTCCACTCCGAGCATATATAGCACCTGGGCAACCGTAGCTCCTTCTGTTTCAATAAATTCACCACTCCACAATGTATAGCTCACCTTTCGCGGAATACTGTCGTTGTGACGTTTACGATACATTTCGATGGTATTCTCTGCTAATTTCTTACCTTTTTCCCAAGCCGACTCACTTGGAGTAGCTTCTGCATTTATAGCAAACAGATTTCGTCCTGTAGGAAGTGTATTCGGATTAGCAATTGGGTCACCTCCTGGCGAAGGTGCTGTATATCCTCCATCCAACGCATTCAGCAGCGACCGGATTTCCTGTTCAGGACTTTGCAGCAATGCTGCTTTATATCGATGCACATTCAAAATAGTCCTTTCCACTTCCAGCACAGCTTGCGCCAGATTGATTTCGGCTTTTGTATAGGTAGGTTTTCCTTTCATTGCAGCCTTCATCATGGCAGTCGAAGGTTTTCCCAAATGCTTTGCTTCATCACCACGGCCATTTTCTGCTTTCGGACGTGTTGCAGGTTTGCCTCCTCCCACCATCATAGCCATCATTCCCTGCGGAACTTGGAGTGAACGGTCTATGAGACGAGCCTTTTCCAACTGTTCAGACGTAATTCCGGTTACCTGACAAACCAGAGCATCGTCCGCCACAACCTGACCGGCTAAAATACGGGCTACCAGACTGCGGGCCGGCGACAGATAACGGGCCGTAAAAAGACTTTTTTTCCGTTCGGCATCAGTCACTGCCTTTCCGCGTATCTTATCCAGCGCCAACAGACTGTAGGCTACGGGGTCCACCGTCATGGCATACACACTGCTCGTAATCCTGTCTGCTTCGTAAGGCACCCCCATCGTATACAGCTGACCGGTTATTTTTTCGGTTGCTAGTTCCTCAGCAAAATTATCAATCCGTACGATATCATCTTCCGTATATGGGACAGTGAGTACACTGTCAAGTCCTAAATCCCGGTGTATACCCATAGCTACAGCCAGGCGCTTAACAGCAAACGAAGCCTGTTGACGCGAATCAACTTGCTGTGGGTCTGTCTGGTTATAAACCTTGATAGCCTCACTAAGTTTTCGGTACGTTCCTCGCAGACTACTTTCCATAAACGGAGGTGTGAGATACGACTGTAGTCCTGCATAGGCACGGCGCTTGGCTATCACACCTTCTCCGACATTGGCAATCGAATAAATATAAAAATGCGGCAAAGCACCAATCAGGCGATCAGGCCAGTCGTCATGGCACAGCGCAACTTGCTTGCCTGGAGTAAATTCCAAACTTCCATGTGTTCCAAAATGAATCAGTGCATCGGCACCAAATCCATACTGACTCCACAGATACGAAGCAACGTAAGCATGAGGAGGAGCAACTTCCGTTCCATGCAGAATTTTAAACGAATTGTCTCCTTTCCCTGCAGCATTCTGCGGAAGCAATACGATATTTCCCAAATCAATGCGAGGTACCGCCAAAGCACCATTATCTGTAGTCAGGTACGAACCAGGAAATTCACCGTCAGAAGCCAAAATTTCATTGTATTTGTCGGGACGCAGGGCCTTTTTCACCCAACCTTCGTAAGCATCTTTCGTAACGATTGCAGGCTGAGCATGCTTCATAAATTCGGCCATAGCTCCTTCGGCATACGTACCGAACACAGCCCCCTGACGCTGAATCATCACTCCCAGTTCCTGGGCTGATGCAGGAAGATTTTTTACGGTATATCCTTCGGCCTTCAAACGCGTAAGCAGATTATAAAGCGAAGGTATCACTTCCATTCCTCCTGCCGTCAGCGCATTCTGTCCCGCTCCTTTATAATAATAAATTGCAACCTTCTTTTCACTGTTTGGCTTTTGCTGCAGCTCAATATAATTATTCACCGTTTCCACAAACACGTCCAAACGTTCTGGGATGGCAAAAGCATGCTGTAGACCTTCTTCATCCATATAATGCCCAAAAAGCGCATACGGACGTATGGCTCCATCAATTTCGGGAGTCACGATACTCTGCGCCATAAAGCCACCGTTCATGCCCATTTTATCCTTTTCCCATGCATCGATCAGACGGTTCACATTGAGCGGTGTAAAGAGCGGTATATTCTGCTGTTTCAAATAATCTACAGCATAATCACCCATCCTGCCATGCGCCATATAGATAACTAGCGAAGGATTGATGGAGTCTATCGCATGCGAAGCAATCAGTCCTTTAAAGTCATTAACTGGATAAACTACATTGCCGGACTTTTCGAGCGCGCTGACCAGTTCGGCGGGCTGTCCCATTTGTCCGGTAATGACAACAGCAGGTGCCTTTTCCTTGAATAAGCCATGTGTTTTCAGGAAATTGCGGTACTGTGACACATGAGTAAAACCAACTTCTTCACTATCAGGATTTTCTGGGTCGGCATGATAAAACTGATGAACCACACGTCTAGCCACCGGCAAAGGTTCATCCGTCCACATCCATTTTTTGTCCACGTACTTTCGCACATAATCCAGCATACTGGCATAATTCTTCCGTCCTCCGTTTCCTAGGTAAGCTTTCAGAGTATCAGCAACAGCCTCATCAACCGACACAATATTATTCAGTGGATTGGTGGCGGCAGTTGTTAGTACCGGCAATCCATTTTGGGCAGCATGCTGGATCATATTCCGCTGTTCTTCGGTAATACGTAACCCCATGGCATTGATAAATACCATATCATACGTATCCAAATCGTCTAGCTCGTCGGTAGAAATCTCACTAATCTTAATAAACGAGTTATGATTCGCCTTTGATATCTGTCCTAGGTTTATCACCTGATAGTTGACAAAACCTACCTGGGTAGAAGAGAACCATAAATTCCAGGCTCCGGTCAGTGCTGCCGATACAACAAACACTCCGCCGGCAATTTTTAATAGTTGCAATTTTTTCATTTATGTATTCAATAGGTAAAGCAGGTAGGTTGGTCTTTTGTAAAAAAGGGAGTGATATTTATTTCACTCCCTTTACATTGGACTAAAATCCTAAACCTGATATGATTATACGTATTTAACATAACACCCTTTATTCTTTGTACTAAGCTTTGAAAATCTTTTAACTTTTAAAACTATTTACTAATGTTTGGATAAAGTATGAATCTTTGAGAATTTTGTTGCAAAGTTACGTTGGCTGTCAATATGGCACAATACTCATAAGTCGGGAATTTTCTGTTGTAAAATGTGTAAATATCATTGTTTTTAGGTATTCCAAGACTATAATAATATCCCTATTTTTGTGCAACAAACAACACTATCTAATAAAATAAACTGAATAAATAATTGGATTAAAATGGCTAAACATTTAAGGATTAAGCCAAGTGACAAGATGAGTGATGCCATAAACAACAATGCGCAAATCCTCATGTCTATGAGTCGTTTTGGTATATCATTGGGGTTTGGTGAAAAATGTATTAAGGATGTATGCGACTCACAAAATGTAGACTGCAATACATTTCTGGCAGTGGTCAATTTTATATCTAGAAAAGATTATAAGAGTTATCCTATCTCACTAGACTCACTGATGAGTTACCTGAAAAATGCTCATAAGTTTTTTCTAAACTTCACTCTTCCGGCTATAAGGCGTAAACTGCTTGATGCTATAGATTGTTCTGATGCGGAGGACATAGGATTTCTTATTATAAAGTTTTACGACGAATATGTAAAAGAGGTGAGGATACATATGGAACATGAAAATAAAAATGTATTCCGTTATGTAGAACAGTTACTGAAAGGGCATTTGTGTAATAATTATAACATTGGTATCTTCGCATCAAAACATAACGATATCGATCCAAAACTAAAAGATTTGAAGGACATTATCATTCGTTACTATCCTCAAAAGGACAATGAATTGCTTAACTCGGTGCTTTATGATATTATCAACTGTGAGCACGATCTATATTTTCATTGCTTAATAGAAGAGCACTTATTTATTCCAGAAGTTATGGATTTGGAAGAACGATTAAAAAAAGATAGTGAGATTCGGGAAATTGAGATAGAAGATTATGAAGAAAAACAGGAAAAATTGAATAAGGCAGCTTTGTTGAGCGAACGTGAAAAGGGGGTCGTAGCATGCATAGCACAAGGTATGAGTAACAAAGAAATAGCCGAGCAATTGTGTCTGTCCGTCAATACTGTTACTACTCATCGGCGAAATATTAGTATGAAATTGGGCATTCATTCGGCTGCAAGTATTACTATATTTGCCATTGTAAATAAAATAGTGGAGATTCCTGGAAAATCCTAATGAATGGAGCTTTAGATTATAAAATTTGGGAACCATATAAATCTTTATTGCCTATTCCTGAGGAAGAGATTAGTAATAACTCAGCTCTTACCCAAAACCCCGGCTATTAAATTTCTTACTTAACTTTCTTCATATTGTTTTTTTGATTCGAGAGGCTATTCCGTTTTTTCGGAGTAGCCTCTTTCCGTATTTTCTTATTGTAATCTTTTCTTCATTTATATCATAAAATATGTAAAGCTGTTCCACCGAAAGATATTACAGGCTTAAACAAAGTTGGAAACTTCGAATCTTTTTGATAACTTTGTAATCAACAATCTATATCAGGTTGTTATTTAGAGATAAGGTATTGGTAATTACTTCACAATGAGCAGATTGCTGGCACAGAAATACAGACTCGCAGGCATGGCCCTGCTGCTTGTATTCGCATCCTACTGGTGCGGCATTACGTTGTTCACTCACTCGCACGTGGTGAATGGCGTTATTGTTGTGCACTCGCATCCGTTCAAGGCCGGGCATACACATACCGATACCCAGCTCGAAACCATTTTCTACCTCTCTTTGCTGCAGACTTCCGGCGAAACGAACACCAGTGTGGCCTTGCCCTGCTGGCTTATTCCTTTGGGACTGATTCTCTTTGTCTGCACGATGGGAGTACCTTATCGTCCGTGCGCGGACATCCTGACACGCGGTCCTCCCTCTCTTTGATTTTTTCGGGGCATATTCTGCCCGTTTATGAATCCTGAAACATTTATTATTTTAAAGATTGCAGTTCCGGTACAGCGCCTGCTCTGCATACCTTTTCGTGGGTGTATGCACGTTTACCAGGAGAGTTATGCTTTGCATTCGGCGCAACCCTGCAAGCCGGCTTTGTCACAGCTGTAGTGAACCTTTCTCATAGGTATGCGAAAGATTCGGCTTTTCTGTGCCGCGACTTTTGCTTTGCTGTGATAAACCGATCGGACAGGGACGAACTGCGAACGACAATCGTGTAAATACTTAAAAATCAAAGATGAAAACTTTTTATATATACCTTTTGGGAGCAATACTGACATTGTTCCCGGGCTATGCTTTTGCATACGAACTGAACGATACCGATGCCAATATCATTGGCCACGTAACCGATAAAGATACCAAGGAACACCTGGCTTATGTAACGATTATGCTGAAGGGGACAACCATCGGGACGACTACCGACGAAACAGGGCATTACTTCCTGAAAAACCTGTCCGAAGGGACTTTTACTGTTGAAGTCAGTTCGATAGGCTATAAGACAGAGCGCCGCACCGTGCAGCTCACCAAGGGCAAGACGCTGGAACTGAATTTCGAGATTGGCGAGGACCACGTGGCACTCGAGGGGGTGGTGGTTTCGGCCAACCGTAACGAGACGACCCGCCGCATGGCGCCTACGCTGGTAAACGTGGTATCGGTCAAGACGTTCGAGAATACCAACTCTACCTGTCTGGCGCAGGGGCTGAACTTCCAGCCGGGTGTGCGTGTGGAGAACAACTGCCAGAACTGCGGATATCAGCAGGTGCGCATCAACGGATTGGACGGGCCTTATACGCAGATTCTCATCGACTCGCGTCCCATCTTCAGCGCGCTGGCGGGGGTATACGGTCTGGAGCAGATTCCTGCCAACATGATTGAACGTGTGGAGGTGATGCGCGGCGGCGGCTCGGCTTTGTTTGGCTCTTCGGCCATTGCCGGCACCATCAACATCATTACCAAGGAACCGGTGCGCAACTCGGCCCAGTTCTCGCACACACTGACGGGGATAGGCGATGCATCGGTTTTCGAAAACAATACCACAATGAATGCTTCGCTGGTATCCGACAACCAGAAGCTGGGACTGGCAGTTTTCGGACAGAACAGAGAACGTGCCGGCTATGACCACGACGGCGACGGATTTACCGAGCTGCCGGAGCTGAAAAGTCAGACGGTGGGCATGCGCTCCTACATCAAGACCAGCGATTATTCGAAGGTTACGGTAGAGTATCACCACCTGCAGGAGCACCGTCGTGGTGGCGACCAGCTGGCTCTCCCGCCGCACGAGGCGCTGATAGCCGAGCAACTGAAGCACAGCATCAATACCGGAGGGGTAAAGTTCGACCTGTTTTCGCCCGATGAAAAACAGCGCCTGGGCATTTATGCCTCGGCACAGCACATCGACCGCGACAGTTACTACGGCGGAGGCGAGGACTTGCAGGAAAAACTGAAATCGTATGGCAACACCACCGACATGACCTGGGTGGCAGGTGCGCAGTACAACTATAACTTCGACCGCTGCCTGAAAGAAGAAAAATCGCAAAGCCTCAGCCTCTCTGCCGATATGTATCACAGCTGGGGCGACTGGCAGGGCAATCTGCTGGCAGAGGGTTTCTATACCAATATTTCGGATGTATTTGCCCTGACCGAGATTGGTAAGGACGAAAACGGTGTCATTATCAACGAACGCGGCAACGAAAAGGGGGCAGTGGTGTATGGCTGTACGCTGGAGGGCAAGCTGGCATGGCGAAACGTATGGCAGTTGCAGGCGGGATTTACCGTACAGCAGGCCCGGTATAAAGAGGCGCGTTCGTGGAGTGAGAACGACCCCAATGTGCCGCTCGAAAAACGCATGTTCCGCACGCCGGACACGTATGGCTACTTTACCATGAGCTATAATCCGCTGCGTGCACTTACGCTGGCACTTTCGGGAACCTATACGGGCAGCATGCTGGTAGAGCATCATGCTGGATACATCAGCCACAACCGTACGGAAACCACCCGCCGTTTTGTAGACATGGGCTTCAAGGCTGCCTACGATTTCAAGTTCTACAAGAGCATCCAGATGCAGGTAAGCGCGGGCGTGCAGAATCTGCTGAACGCTTACCAGCAAGATTTCGATCGTGGTGCTAACCGTGATTCCGGTTACATTTATGGTCCAGGAATGCCGAGATCTGTATATGCCGTTCTGAAGTTGAGTTATTAAAATAAGATGTAGTGATTTTGGGAAACAGTCATAATCTGTTTCTAGCATTTGGACTGACCGCCTATACCGGTCTTGTAACCGGCATAGGCGGTCTGATTGCCTTTCTTGCCAAACACACTGACAGCTGTATTCTTTCAGCCTTTTTTTCGTCAGTGTTATGATTTATGTTTCCTATGGACTTATACCAGAGTTGTTTTTTCTTTTTGAGCTTTATACTGAGCACACATCTTACATCTATATGTTGCTTTTATTGTTGTCCGGAGAAATTTTGTTTCTTAGCAATGATAAGCAGGAGATAATTGCAGATAGCTATCTATATCTGTGTGTACACTGAATTCTTAGTGATTCCGTAGAATGTCTTTATGTGCAAATGCTGCTTTTTTCTATTTGAAGAACAACTCAATTAGTCATCTCTCTCTGTATAACTTGGCAATGGTCAATGCATCAAGCTTAAAGTTATTGGAGGTGAAATGATAACTGTATTTGTGCTAAAGTCCTCATACACAGTAAGCCTAAAATCAGTATACTTTTGGGAAGTAAGTGCTCCTGTCAATTTGATGGTTTCATTAGAGAAAAGTCTAGCAGATTGCTCCACCTCTCTATTATCAATAACTTCGTAAAGTATATTCTCTTTTTACTCTTGTTACAAAAAAGACGTTGTTAAGATGAAAATGCAGACACAAAGAGTTAACTCTTACTATAGGTATCTTATCCATAATTGGGGAATCATGAACTGCTCTTTCTGTCAAATGAGTAGATGTCGAGATGGAACCTTTAATATCCATCAAGATATATATCTTGATGGTTCCTCTATCATGATGTAACATAGTCCATAGACAAAGTTTCAGATATAGCTCAATCGTGTTGCTATCAAAGGTATAGACCATTTCATCCAGGTCAGGTATAAGTTTCTAATCCTTATATGCTTTCTTTGCTTGTCGTTCGTTTCGAGCAATGTGGCTTTTGGCATGGCCTTAATGCCAAAACGGTAAAAGTCGATAGAATAAAGGTTAGGTGTAGTCTATATGTCTCTTGGTCCGAATCTGTCCGTGAACTGATAAAGCTCATTAACATGAATTGGTCACAGCAAATGAACTTGATGGCATGCCTGTCACCCTTATAGCGGTTGACATACTTCTTAAATTCATATATGTTTACAAGAGACATAACTTGCGCAAAAATTGTTTTTTCCTTTATTCATTGTTTGCAGAATAGGCTGTTTATACCTACTTGCAAAACTATGGTTTCTAATCGAAAAAAATATTAGTCTCGTAATTAACTGATTATTAATTAATAATAGCTGTTTTGAGAAAACGTCTCCGGACAGCAGTGAATCGTAATTATAAATAATAAAATATTCTTATTATCCCTTTCATCAAAGATAAATCCCAATCCTGATTTGCCAGCCGCATTCATTCCTTTTTTTCAGGAGAATTTTCTTTATGGCTGAAGCCATGAAAATTCACCTGAAAAAGAATGCGGCGGCAAACGGATTAGTATTAATGGAAAGATTACCTGTCTCTTATACACATCTGACGC
>ENA-OYVX01000772-OYVX01000772.1-human-gut-metagenome-genome-assembly--contig:-NODE-772-length-12285-cov-5.353884_pt1 | contig 12285 bp, 9 predicted proteins | sample MGYA00244159_ERZ653375 | MGnify/ENA primary metagenome ERZ653375 (study PRJEB26926, sample SAMN06164942) | human gut metagenome | biome: ENVO:00009003; feature: ENVO:2100002; material: ENVO:00002003... | reverse complement strand
CGACCGTCCTGTTTATTGCAGCGACTGCTTCGCCAAGATGCGCGAGAACGGCTAATCGCTGATTCAGTAAATTGTAAAAGCGGCTGTCCACCTCGGTGGACAGCCGCTTTTTACTTCAAGTCGGGTATCAGCCCTCCCGCACATAGTCATAGGCCGTGCGCAGGGTGCCGCTGGAGGCGTAGATATTCCCGCATTTCCGGAAGCCGTAGCCCTCAATGGCGGCCTGCATGGCGCGGTTATCCGCGTGGGTGTCCACCCGCACATAGTCGGAAAGGCCGGTGCAAAAGTCGAAACAGGCCCGGGACACCCCGCGGACCGTGCCGCTTGAGGCCAGGCGGTGGATGGTGCCGTAGGGCCGGTCCGCGTGCCACCGTCCGTTCAGCAGCACCTGATAGGTGGGCTCGTCGCCGATGATGAAGGAAAAGGTCCCCACAACGGTTCCGTTCTCCGTGAGCACATAGCTGTCGCCCCGGGCAATGTCCGGCAGCAGCTCGGGAAGCCCCGGATAGTCGCCGCCCCACTGGGTGGGGTTGCCGTGGGCGGCCATGTACGCCTTGGCGGCCCGGAAGATCTCCAGAATGGCGGGGACGTCATCGGTCGTGCTCTTTCGGATCTCCATGGCGTTATTGCTCCGTGCTCTTGTTGGCGAAAATGACGCCCAGGGTGATCAGCACCGCCCCCAGGATGCTCATCCAGCTGATTTTCTCGTCCAGAAGCAGCCAGCCCACCACCACGGTGACAAAGGGGGAGGCATACAGGTAGTTGTTGGTGACCACCACGCCCAGGCGCTTGAAGGCGATGTTCCAGATGGCGAAGCACACGGCGTTGCCGAATACGCCCAGAAACAGCCAGGAGATCAGGATATTGGGCTGGGTGAACAGGGGCGTCAGGCTGGGCAGACCGTCCGTCAGCAGCACCAGAGGCAGGGAGGTCAGGAAGGCCCACAGGAACACCCGGCGGGTCACCAGGAAGTTGTCGTACCGCTCGGTATATTTCTTCACCAGGATGGAGTATACCGCCCACATCAGGGCGGCGGCCAGGGCCAGCAGGTCCCCCAGAGGGCTCAGGTGGAAGGACAGGGTGCCGTTGAGCACCACCAGCACCACACCGGCAATGGCCACCACCGCGCCGATGTATACCAGCTTTCCCAGCTTTTCGCCCTTCCGGGAGAACAGCTGGGCCAGGATCACCGTCAGGATGGGGGACATGGACACCAGAATGCTGACGTTGGCGGCGGAGGTGTGGGCCGCGGCGGTGTTCTGCAGGAAGAAGTAGAAGCTGCCGCCGGTGATGCCGATGAGGATGAACATCAGTTCATCCTTCCAGGGGAGCTTCATGGTTTTGGGCCGCAGGGCCCACAGGGTCAGGTATGCAAGCCCCATCCGCAGGGGGATGATCTGGGTGGGGGTGTAGGCCGTCAGCATGACCTTGGTCAGCACGAAGCAGCTGCCCCAGACCAGGATGGTGAACAGGGCATAAATATGCCCCAGGGTTTTCTCTTTCATGGTTCTTCTCTCCTCTTTCTATCCTCGCGTTTGGTTTGCGGACCCGCAAAATGCCCGGCACTGCCGGGCATTTTGCTTGGGTTTAGATTACCTGTGTCAATCCTGGGGCAGGGTGGGGGTCTCGCCGTTCAAAACCTGCTGGATCAGGCCCTTGGCGGTGTTGATCTGTGTGGCGTCGGGCCACATGACCCACAGCTCCTCGCCTCCGGCGGAATAGCACGGCTCCATGCCGCCCTCGCCGCTGACAGAGTAGCTGGTGATGTTCCAGTGAACGTTGTCCCGCAGCTGCATCTGCACCAGGCTGCTGATGTCCTCATAGGTCAGGCTGGTGATGAAGGAGGTGGACACGGCGTCCAGCACCTTCTGATAGCCCTTGAGGATGGCGGGGGAGGAGGCCTTATCCACGATGGCACGGATCACGGCCATCTGGTTCTTGCCGCGCTGGTTGTCGCCGTCGTCAAAGGCGTGGCGCTCCCGGGCGAAGCACAGGGCCTGCTCGCCGTTGAGGTGGTTGATACCCTTGGTAAAGGTGTAGCCCGCCATGTGGATGCCGTCGCCGTTTTCGTTGGGCACCTCCATGCCCACGGTGGTGAACTCATAGTCGGAGTTCACGTCCACGCCGCCCAGGGCGTCCACGATCTTCTTCAGCCCAGCGAAGTTCACCCGGGCGTAGTAGTCCGCCTTCACGCCGTAGAGATTCCCCAGAACGGCGGCGGACTCGTCGATGCCGTACATACCGGCGTGGGTCAGCTTGTCCCGCTGGCCGTTGCGGGCCAGGGGCACATAATAATCCCGGGGGGTATTGATCAGCAGGATCTGGTGGGTCCGGGGATGGATCACCGCCAGAATGTTCACGTCGCTGAGGCTCTGGATATTGATGTCCGAGCTGCGGGCGTCGATGCCGCTGCAATAGACGACGAAGGGCTGGGAGGTGATGGAAGCGTTGGGCTTGATGGGCTCCAGCTCCTTGGTGGTGCTGAACTCATAGATGATGCGGGTGTCCTGGGTGAAGGTGCTGTAATCGTCCAGCGAATCCAGGGCGGTGAGATAGCCGGAATTGAGGATGATGGCCCCTGCGTTTCCGTCGTACAGGGCGTCCGCCAGGGAGGTCAGGTCTGCGTAGGTGCTGGTATCCACACGGCCGCCTAGGCCGTCCTTGATGTCGTCCAGCAGGGCCTGGGTATTGTTGGCGCTGATGTCGGCGTCCTCGCTGAGGATGCCGAAGGTGTAGCCCACGGTATCGCCGATGCTGCGGGCGGGATCATCCGCCATGACCACCACATAGGAGGTAGTTTTTTGCAGGTTCTTGCCGGCGATGGCCAGCAGGGCACTTTTGCCGGAGGCGGCGGCCACAGAGCCATACAGCATCAGACCCGAAAGGATCACCGCCAGCAGGCCGCACACCAGCTTGCTGGTCTTGACCCGGCGGATGGGCAGCTGGATGATCACATGGCCCGCGTTGATCAGAAGCAGCACGATCTCGATGAGAATCAGATAGAGGTCCGTCAGCAGCTTGGTGGACATCAGCTGCACCAGCAGCACCAGGCTGCAGATCATCAGCAGGCCCATGGCCGCTATACCGAACCAGTCGGCACTGGTGCGGTATAGCCGGTGCCGTCTGCGGCGGGGCTGTTCTTGTTCGTTCATAAGCGTTCCGTCCTTTCTGTGTTACGGGTTCACAACAGGCGTCTCGCCCCGGAGAACCTGCTGGATCAGGTCCTGGGCAGTGGCGACCATCCGTTCATTGGGCAGGACCACGGCGTACCGGGCGTCATTTCCCAGACTGTAGCAATAGTCGGCGCTGTTTTCGCCGGCAAGGCCGTATGTAGTGATGTTCCAGCCGGACATATCCTGCAGCTGCATCTTCACCAGGGAGATGATGTCCTCCTTGGGCATATTGGTGGCGATGGAGTCGGAGGCGGCGGCCAGAACGTCCTGATAACTCTTGAGAATGGCCGGGGAGGCGGCCTTATTGACGATGCCCTGGATCACCAGCATCTGGTTGCGGCCCCGCTGCATATCGCCGTCGTCAAAGGCGTCCCGCTCCCGGGCGAAGGCCAGGGCCTGGCGGCCGTCCAGGTGGTTCAGCCCCTGCTGGAAGGAGTAGGCGGCGAAGTGGAAGTTGCCGCTGCCGTCCTCGTCGGGCACCTCCATGCCCACAGTGTTGAAGGCCACGTCCGAGTTCACGTCGATGCCGCCCAGGGCATCGATAACGCCCACCAGCCCCGCAAAGTGGACCCGGGCGTAATAGTTCACGTCCACGTTATACAGCTGCTCCAGGCCCTTGATGGACTCCTCGATGCCGTAGAGGCCGAAGTGGGTGAGCTTATCCTTCTGGCCCTTGGAGGGGAGGGTCAGGTAGTAGTCCCGGGGGGTGCTGACCAACAGAATCTGGTGGGTGGAGGGGTTCACAACAGCCAGAATATTGGTATCGCTGCGGCTGTTCAGGGGAATATAATCCACCCGCTCATCGGTGCCGCTGCAATACACCACGAAGGGCTCCCGGGAAATATTGGCGTTGGGGGCAATGGGCTCTGCATCCGGGTTGTCAATGGAGAACCGGTAAATGACCTTGGTGTCCTTGGAGAAATTCTGATACCCCTCCGTGCCCTTCAGGACGGAGAAATAGCTGTTGTTGAGGATGATGGCGTCCACCTGCTTATTCAGCAGAGCATCGGCCAGCTGGGGCAGGGTGCCGAAGGTTTCGGTCTGCACCTGGCCCATGCCGTCCTCGATGTGGGACAGCAGGGCGTCGGTGTTCTCCCGGTCCAGGGCCTCCAGGATGCCATAGGTATAGCCGAAGGTGTCGTTGACGGTTTCGGCCTTGTCATCCGCCCGGACCACCACGGAAACGGTGGTCTTGGCGGAGCCGCCGGAGGTGATGTTGGACAGGAACTTCATAAAGGAGCCTGCGGCGGTGGAGGTGAAGATCATGGCGGCGGAGAGCACCAGGGCCACCACGGAACAGATCAGCTTCCCGGCCACGCTGCGGCGCACCGGCAGCTGCACAAAGGCGTGCAGTCCGTTGAGAAGCACCAGCACCAGGATGAACACGACGGTCAGCGCCGTGGTCAGCACTCCGGCGTCCAGCACCCGCACCAGCAGGATCACGCTGCACACCAGCATACACACCAGGGCCAGCAGTCCCAGCCAATCTGCCGGGCCCCGGCTTCCGCCCCGGGAACCGTAATAGGATGAATAGGCATTTCTGCGACGATAACTCATGGGTTTTCTCCTTGTTTTTTCTCTATATCTTTTTGCGTGTGCCGCTCAGGGGATCTGAGGCGTTTCGCCGGACATGACCTGGCGGATGAGCTCTTTTGCGGTATTGACGGTGTCCATATTGGGGCGCATGACCCAGGCGGCATCGCCCAGAGCATAGCAATACGAGGTATCGCCGGAGCCGGAGACGGCGTAGCTGGTAACGTGCCAGCCGGACATATCCTGCAGCTGCATCTGCACCAGGGAGGCGATGTCGTCATAGCTCAGACTGGTGATGAACGCATCGGACAGGGAGGACAGCAGCGTCTGATAATTTTTCAGCACGGCAGGGGAGGAGGCCTTGCTGATAATGGCCTGAATCACGGCCATCTGGTTTTTGCCCCGCTGGTTGTCGCCGTCGGCGAAGGCGTACCGTTCCCGGGAGAAGCACAGGGCCGCCTCACCGTTCAGATGATTGACACCCTCGGTGAAGTTATAGCCACCCATGGAGAAGGTCTTGGTGGAATATACGTCCACGCCGCCCAGAGCGTCCACGAGCTTGGTGAGACCGGCGAAGTTCACCCGCATATAGAAGGACGTGTGGGTGCCGTAGAGATTGTCCAGGGTCTGCATGGACTCGCCGGTGCCGTAGATCCCGGCGTGGGTCAGCTTGTCCAGCTGGCCGTTGTGGGCCAGGGGCAGATAGTAGTCCCGGGGGGTGTTCACCAATAGGATCTGCCGGGTGGTGGGGTTCACCACCGCCAGAATGTTCACATCGCTGCGGCTGGTGATGTTGATGTTGCTGCTGCGGGCGTCGATGCCGCTGCAATAGACCACGAAGGGGTCCTTGGTCACGTCCACCTGGGCGTTGGTATCCGCCGGGGCGGGCTCCACGGTCTTGGTGGTGGTGTATTCATACAGAATCCGGGTGCGGTCGGAGAAGTCGGCATAGCCCTCCTGCTCCTCCAGCAGGGGGATATACCCCTTGTTCAGCAGGATGGCCCCCACCTGGTCGTCGTACAGAGCGTCGGTCAGCAGGGCAGGGGAGGCGTAGGCCGTGTGCTCTGCCGCTCCCAGCTTCTCCTGCAGCTGCTGCAGCAGGGACTGGGTGTTCTCGGTATCCCGGTCCTCCAGAATGCCGAACCGGTAGCCCTTGACGTCGTCCAGACTCTGGGCCGGGTCATCGGCGTTGACGATGACGCAGGTGATGTCCGTCTCCACGGACTTGTCCGCCACATCGGTGATGGCGTGCTGCACGGAACCAAGAGCCACCGCGCCATAGAGCATGGCGGCGGCCAGCACCAGGGCCACGATGCCGCAGGCGATCTTTCCGCCGGTTTTCTCCCGGTGGGGCAGCTGGACCCAGCCGTGCAGACCGCTGAGCACCAGAAGCGCCCCAACTGCCAGCAGCAGCTGGCCGGTGGGCAGGAACTTGGTGGATATCAGCCGCACCACCAGCACCGCGCTGCAGATCACCAGCACGGCGAAGGCGACCAGGCCGAACCAATCCGCCCCGCTGCGGCGGGGGGAGGAGGTCTTTTCGGTTGTCATAGCGTGTCTCCTTTGCAATGGGATAAGTCGCCGGTGCGCCGCTTCGCAAAGCACACCTATTATAACAGTCTCCTATTATATATCCTGCGGCCGCAAATTTCCATCCCAAATTGTAACAATTTTATGAATTTCCCCATATTTACCAGCCTGCTCCCCGGTTTCATACGGTAAAACGGTTGAAGCGGCGGAAAAAATGTGGTATGATGAACTACACTGTCGGACCCGGCGCGGAACACCGGGTCCGGAATATGAGGAGGAAAACAGATATGAAGGCAGCTCTTGTTATCATGGCGGCCGGGCTTGGCTCCCGCTATGGCGGAAATAAACAGGTGGACGGCGTAGGCCCCGGCGGCGAAATTCTGATGGAATACTCCATCCACGACGCCATCCGGGCGGGCTTCACCAAGATCGTGTTCATTATCAAAAACGATATGCAGGACCTGATGCGCAGCCTCTGCGGCAACCGGAGTGCCGGGCTGACGGCCCGGGACGGGGAGCCGGTGGAGGTATGCTACGCCGTGCAGGACTATTCCAGCCTGCCGGCCTTCTATACCGTGCCCGCCGGGCGTACCAAGCCCTTCGGCACCACCCACGCCGTGCTGTGCGCCCGGCCCTATGTGCAGGAGCCCTTCTGCGTCATCAACGCCGACGACTATTACGGCGTGGACGCCTACCGGGCCATCTATGAGGAGCTGGGCCGTCTGCCGCAGCAGGGGAAGGCCACCATGGTGGGCTATCTGCTGCGCAACACCGTCAGCGCCCACGGTACCGTGTCCCGGGGCGTGTGCCAGGTGGAAAACGGCCACCTGGCCGGGATTCACGAGGCTCTGAAGATCCAGCTGTTCCCCGACGGCAGCATTGCCGACGTGGCCGACGGCCAGCGCCGTGAGCTGGCGGCGGATACGCCGGTGTCCATGAACTTCTGGGGCTTCATGCCGTCGATTTTTGACCAGATGGAGACTTATCTGGAGGACTTCCTCCGCGCCCTGCCGCCGGAGGAGCTGAAGGCCGAGTGCCTGCTGCCCAACATGGTAGGGGACCTGCTGAAGAAGGGGCAGCTGTCCGTGTCCGTGCTGCACTCGGCGGACCGCTGGTTCGGCATGACCTATCACGAGGACCGCCAGGCCGTGGCCCAGGAGCTGGCCCGGCTCCACGAAAACGGTACATATCCCGCTACGCTGCGGAACTGAAAAGGAGAATCACTTCACATGCAAAGCAGCAGAAAACAGCCGTCCCGGCGACTGGAAAAGCGAGAAAATAGCCGCCGTTGGCTACTGATCCCGGCCCTGTGCGCCGCCGTCATTCTGGCGGTGGTGCTGATTGTGGAGCTGAACAAACAGCCCCAGGTGCTGCCGGACAACTCCAACACCACTCCCGTTTCCCATGACCAGCCCACGACTCCGGACCCCGAACCGGAGCCGGACCCAGAGCCTATACCGGAGCTTCTGACTCTGGTGAACCCCTGGAATCAGGTGCCGGAGGACTGGACGGTGGACTTAGTGACCCTGCCCAACGGACTGGAGATCGACAAGCGCTGCTATGACGCGCTGATGGACATGATCGACGGATGCTACGACGCCGGCCTGACGCCGGTGATCTGCTCTGCCTACCGGACTCAGGACTTCCAGCAGACCCTGTATGACAACAAGGTGTCCAAGTGGATGGAGCAGGGCTATAGCCGGGAGGAGGCCCGGGAGAAGGCCGGGCATCAGGTGGCGGTCCCCGGCACCAGCGAGCACCAGCTGGGGCTGGCGGTGGACATTGTGGACGTCAATTATCAGCTGCTGGACACCAACCAGGAGAACACCGCCGTGCAGAAGTGGCTACTGGAAAACAGCTGGCGCTATGGCTTCATCCTGCGCTATCCCACGGACCAGACGGATGTCACTGGAATCGTGTATGAACCGTGGCATTATCGGTATGTCGGTAAGGAGTACGCCCAGGACATCTACAAGAAGGGTCTCTGCCTGGAGCAGTATCTGGAGCAATGGGGAAAGTAAGACACTGGCTCATGCGGCAAGAGTGGAAAAAACAATGGACAAACACCTATGATCGCTTCAGGTACCGGATGCAATAATAACGGCGGCCCGGGTGGCTTGTGCGCTGACTGCAAACGCAGCCGGTACACGCTACCCGGGCCGGAATTGTTTTCAAATAGGTGCAGTACTGACTCATACTGAGCGCGCACGCACAGCGTGCGTAAACACACTGTGACTAAAACCCGCAAACTCTGCACCGGGGCCGCACAGGGGACCCCGGAAGCGCAATCTTTGATCCGGATGCCCATTCAGCCCAAATGCGCTCTACGCCTACTCGCAATTGAACAAAATTTACATTTTGTTCAATCTTGATTGCACCAAAAAAATGCCCCCCCTTCCTGGCTGGTTCCGTGAATGACAAAAGCACCGGGAGTTCTTCTCTCCGTGAACCGCCCCTTGCTATTTTTTCGCGCCTGTGGTATCGTATCAGACGCCGGGCCGTTGTCCGGCTATGCCATTCAATAAGGAGACTCCCATGAAAATCGCTTCCTGGTGCCGGGCCAACGCCATGCCCCTGATTGCTGTGCTGACAGCGGCGGTCACGGCCTGTTTTGTGCCGCCGGACGCGGCCTATGCCGGATATTTCGACTGGAAAACCCTATCCTGCCTGTTCTGCGTGCTGGCGGTGGTGTGCGCCCTGCGCAGTGTGGGCCTGTTCCCGGTGATCGCCCGGCAGCTGCTGCAGCTGTTCGGAACCGCCCGCAGCGTGGGCACGGCCCTGGTGCTCATCACGCTGGTGGGCTCCATGCTGCTGACTAACGACACGGCCCTTCTGACCTTTCTGCCTCTGAGCTGGATGGTCCTGCAGGAGGCGGGACAGGAAAAGCTGACCGCCTATGTCTTTATCCTGCAAAACTGCGCCGCCAACTTAGGCGGTATGCTGACCCCCTTCGGGAATCCCCAGAACCTATATCTGTTCGACCACTATCACATTCCCGTGGGCCAGTTCCTGTCCATTATGCTGCTGCCGTTTGCCCTATCCACGGGGCTGATCCTGCTGTGCTGCCTGCTGATCCCCCGGCAGGTGCTGGCGGTGCCCCAGCGGGAGCTGACGCTGGACAAGCCCCGGGCCATCGCATACGGACTGCTGTTCTGTCTGGCCGTGGGGATGGTCCTGCGGGCGGTCCCCTACCCTGTGGGCCTGGCGGTCATCGCGGCGGCGCTGGCCGTTATGGATCCTCGGGCGCTGAAAAGCGTAGACTGGGGGCTGCTGGTGACCTTTGCCGCGTTTTTCGTGTTCTCCGGCAACATGGCCCGGATTCAGCCGGTGCGGGAGCTGTTCGGCCGACTGCTGGCCCATGGCGTCCTGCCGGTATCGGCGCTGACGTGCCAGGTGATCAGCAACGTCCCCGCCGCCATTCTGCTGAGCCAGTTCACGGACCGCTTTCGGGAGCTGCTGATCGGCGTCAACATCGGCGGCGCCGGAACGCTGATTGCGTCCCTGGCCAGCCTCATCACCTTCCGGGAATACCCCCGCCGCTGCCCGGAGCAGACCGGCCGGTTCCTGGGCCTGTTTACCCTGGTCAGCTTCGGCTTCCTGGCAATTCTGCTGGCGGCGCTGAGCCTGTAGGGGTTTACAGCCGGGTCGGATTGCGGTATGATTAAGCCATAGAAAGCGAGGTGCGAAGCCATGGACTACCGGGAGGATTCCCCGGAAATTCTGCTGGATTTCCTGTCGTATCATGAGACCATCAAGGCCCACTCCCAGCGGACAGTGGACGAATATTATCTGGACCTGCGGAATTTTTTCCGCTATCTGAAGTGGACCCGGGATCCGGCGCTGCAGGAGCAGCCCATGGAGTCCGTGGACGTCCGGGACGTGGACCTGACCTTCGTGGGCTCCGTGACCCTGACGGAAATCTACGCCTACATGTCCTACCTCAGCCGGGACCGGGTGCTTCACCCCAACAGCGACCGGTCCGCCAAGGGACTGAACCCCACCTCCCGGGCCAGGAAGCTGGCCACCATCCGCTCCTTTTACGGGTATCTGTGCAACAAAGTCCACAGGCTGGACCGCAACCCGGTGAAGGACATCGACGCGCCCAAGCTGAAAAAGACCCTGCCCCGCTATCTGACGCTGGATGAGAGCATTTCCCTGCTGGAATCCGTGGACGGGCCCAACCGGGAGCGGGATCTGTGCATCCTGACGCTGTTTCTCAACTGCGGACTGCGTATTTCGGAGCTGATCGGGCTGAACCTGTCGGACATTCACGAGGATGCCCTGCGGGTCCTGGGCAAGGGCAATAAGGTGCGCATGGTGTACCTGAACCAGGCGTGCCTGGACACGCTGCGGGACTATCTGGCGGTGCGGCGGCCCATAACCGGGCCGGACCGGGATGCCCTGTTCCTGTCGGCCCGCAACCAACGGATCAGCCGCTCCATGGTCAACGCCCTGGTGAAAAAGCACCTGTCCCAGGCGGGGCTGGACAGCACCCAGTATTCCTCCCACAAGCTGCGCCACACCGCCGCCACCCTGATGCTGCAAAACGGCGTGGACGTGCGGGCGGTGCAGGAGGTCTTGGGCCACGAGCACCTGAATACCACGGAAATATACACCCATATCGACAACGAGGCCCTGCGGGTGGCTGCAAAGGCAAATCCCTTGTCACAGGTGAAGACCAAAGGGAAAATCAAGGATGACGACAACTGAGAGGGTCCGTGTGGACCCTCTCCCCTTTTTGCGGCAATTTCCGGGGAGAACCGGGAATTTTTCCGGCCAGGCCATTGACATTCTGCCCGGAATGCTATACCCTAACGAGAGGTAATTATTTTATATGGAGGTTTCTCATGAATACGGCAGAGCTTTCCAGCATGAGCAAGCAGGTCCGGCGGGATATCATCAACATGACCGCCAACGCCGGCAGCGGCCACCCCGGTGGTTCCCTGTCTGCGGCAGACCTGATGACTTGCCTGTTTTTCAACCACATGCATGTGGATCCCAAGCACCCGGACGACCCCAATCGGGACCGTTTCGTGCTGAGCAAGGGCCACGCGGCCCCCTGCTACTATGCGGTCCTGGCGGAGATGGGCTTCATCAGCCGGGATGAGTTCAAGAATTTCCGCCAGCTCCACAGCATTCTCCAGGGTCACCCCGACAGCAAGAAGGTCCCCGGCGTGGACGCCGCCACCGGCTCCCTGGGCCAGGGCTGTTCCATCGCCGTGGGCATGGCCCTGGGTGCCAAGGTGCAGCATAAGGACTGCAAGGTCTATACCCTGCTGGGCGACGGCGAGTGCCAGGAGGGCCAGATTTGGGAGTCCTTCATGGCAGCGGCCCACTATCATCTGGATAACCTGACCATCATCATCGACAACAACGGCCTGCAGATCGACGGCACCAACGATGAGGTCATGTCCCTGGGCGACCTGCCCGCCAAGCTCCGGGCCTTCGGCCTGGACCTGCATGAGATCGACGGCCACGACATGGACACCATTGAGGCGGCCCTCAGCGCCCCCGCCGTCCCCGGCAAGCCCAAGTGCATCCTGGCCCACACCGTCAAGGGCAAGGGTGTCTCCTTCATGGAGAACCAGGTGGGCTGGCACGGCAAGGCCCCCAACGAGGAGCAGCGCCAGCAGGCTTTGAAGGAATTGGAGGACTGAGACCATGAGTGAAAAAATCGCAACCCGTGAAGCCTACGGCAAGGCTCTGGTAGAGCTGGGCGCCGCCAATGAGCAGGTGGTGGTGCTGGACGCCGACCTGGCCGGCGCCACTATGACCAAGCATTTCAAGGCCGCCTATCCCCAGCGCTTCTTCGACTGCGGCATTGCCGAGGCGGACATGATGAACATCGCCGCAGGCCTGTCTACCATGGGGCTGGTTCCCTTCTGCTCTACGTTTGCTATGTTCGGCGCAGGACGGGCCTATGAACAGATCCGCAACTCCATCGCCTATCCCAAGTTCAACGTGAAGATCTGCTGCTCCCACGCCGGCGTGTCCGTGGGCGAGGACGGCGGCAGCCACCAGGCCATCGAGGACATCGGTCTCATGCGGC
>ENA-OYVX01000764-OYVX01000764.1-human-gut-metagenome-genome-assembly--contig:-NODE-764-length-12444-cov-3.904674_pt1 | contig 12444 bp, 15 predicted proteins | sample MGYA00244159_ERZ653375 | MGnify/ENA primary metagenome ERZ653375 (study PRJEB26926, sample SAMN06164942) | human gut metagenome | biome: ENVO:00009003; feature: ENVO:2100002; material: ENVO:00002003... | reverse complement strand
GGGCTCGCAGGGGTCGCCCATCCAAGGCGGATGAGGCGATCCCTGACAAGCCTAAGCCATCCAACCGAAACAAGCAATAAAGTGCGTGCTTTTCATTTTATTCATGCCGATCATTCTTGGGAGACAGTAGAAAAATTTCCATTGTTATTGACATGATGTGCGTTACAGAGTAAAGTATTCATCAAGACTGATTCGCAATAAAGAATATCATGGTCGTTCCGTGATCGAGGTCGTTATGATAAAAGGAAATGTAAAAATAGATCGCAAAAATCTCATCAGCATCCTGCAAAGCTGCCTTGTGCTGATTTTGGTGATCCTTGTCGCTCTGATGATGGTCGAGATCGGCAACCTGAAGGGCACGGCCCGCGTCATCAATTATGCCGGGCTGGTGCGCGGAGACACGCAGCGGGCGGTAAAGCTGGAGATCACAGGCACCCGAAACGATGAGTTGATCGCGTATTTAGACGATATTTTAAGCGATCTGACATCCGGGGATGGGCACTACGAATTGGTAAAGCTCAAGGACGCGGCCTATCAGGAAAGGCTGGACATCCAGAGTGCCTACTGGGAGCGGCTCAAGGCGGAGGTCGCGGCGGCCAGACAGCGTGGATATGAGAACACCCAAATCGTTGCCATGAGCGAGACCTATTTTGAAATGGCGGACGAAACGGTGTCTGCCGCGGAACACTATTCAGAAAAGATCGCCATGAAGATCCGCACTATTGAGATCCTCTCGGCACTGGATATGCTGTGCCTGGTGATCCTGATCATGCTCCAGACCGCCATGGCACTGAAAATGGCCCGGAAAAACCAACTGCTGGAGCAGAAGGCATACATCGACATCCATACCGGCCTGCCCAACAAAGGCTCCTGCGAGGAGCTTCTCAACAACAGGGAAATTCTCCGGGAGCCTACGGCCTGCGTCATATTTGACCTGAACAATCTGAAAACCGTCAACGATACGAGGGGTCATTCGGCGGGTGACCAACTGATCCTGAGCTTTGCCCGGCTTTTACGCCGGGTGATCCCGGAAAAGCATTTCGTGGGCAGATACGGCGGCGACGAATTTATGGCGGTCATTTACCATACGGACCGGCAGGAGGTGGAGGGCATACTGGACAGTCTGCGCAGGGAAGCCGACGCTGCAAACCGTGACGGCAATCAGCTTCCTCTCAGCTACGCCTACGGTTGGGCGATCTCCGCCGATTATGAAGGCTGCATCATGCAAACGCTGCTGGACAAGGCCGACTATTGCATGTACGAAAATAAGCGAGCCTACTACGCTACCCACGACCGGAGAGCGCCCAGGTCATAAGGCTCTTTTCAAACGAAAAACAGCAAGAACGAATTCGTCGCCACTATTGCGAAAAAAGCCTGGCCTGACGAAGAAAGGACAGGGAGGCGGCACTGAACGTCCACGTCGCAGTTGTGATGGAGGTACTGAAGGCTGGTGGCAGCGTGCAGTTCATTAGCTTCGTTAGCTTTGAGGTGAAGGGGTGCGCTGCCCGATCTGCCGGTTCAATGGTTTGCTGTACAGGAAACTCACCAGCAGGTACTTTACGATGAACGCTGGGGCGAGGGGCGGACGACTATCTTCTTTGCTGCACAACTGCACCATTTTCTCATACACGGACGGTAGATCCAGCACTGCCTCACATTTCCGGAGGATGGTCTCCTGCTGCATTAGATACTCGATTAATCCGCCAAGCTGATCTGGCCATTGCTGTAACGATACATAGCTGCCCTCCAGGTACAAGGTTTTTGCTGGATTTTTTCCAGTTCTCTTGCTCCAATTATACCACAGATTGGCCTCTATAGATTGAAATATAAGGCTTTTTCTTTTATTCAGTGCATATTAAGTTAGGATGTGCAGTAGATGCTCCATTTTAGCGTTTATCTGGAGATTGCCAAAGGATAAATAGAAGCAGTATTATGATGAGCAGCTTGCCGCAGAAAAACAGCGCACCGAGCGGGTGACCAAGCGCATTTTGACCGAGGAAGAAATGTCGGCTCTGTCCGATCGGCTGATGCAGGTTACCAAGGGCATGACCATCACGGTGCGGTACTTCAAGGAGGATACCGCCCACCCGGAGATTCCCGCAGTGGGCAACTACATCACCCTGACCGGAAAAGCGGACCGCATCGACCCGGTGTTCCGCACCTTGCAGGTGGGCGACACCGTAGTGCCCTTTGAGGATCTGGTGGAGGTCAGCGGGGAAGGGATCATGGACATTGATGTGTATCTGGGCATCGGGGAAGAATGAGATGACAAGAGATGCTGAAAGAGATGTTTATAGGATAGCTCTTTCAGTAAAATGACCTCAGAAGAAGCAAAACCCACTTCGGATGGAGGAAAACACAATGGCAAACGGTGATTACGGCTATTTCGGCAAGGGCGACACGGGCTATGCCCAATACATGACGGCTTTCAACCGCAACTTCGGCGGTTCGTCTGGTGGCGGTGGCGGCGGCCACAACAATGGTGGCGGCAGTGGTGGAGACGGAAGCGGCTGCGGCTGCCTCATCGCCATTGCGGTGGTGGTCGTGCTGGTGCTTATTGCCATGGGAAGCTGAGGGCATTTCCATAGCACAAGGCTGTCTTGCGTGACCCGGTCACAGAAAATCTAACTAGGAAATGTTATCATATAGCCACAGGAAACACCAACAACATTCCGATGGAGGATTTGAATATGAAGGCAAAGTTTTATATCTGTGAGCACTGTGGCAACCTGGTCACCACCATCCACAACGCAGGCGTTCCGCTGGTCTGCTGCGGCGAAAAGATGAAGGAACTGCTCCCCAACACCGTGGAAGCCAGCGGCGAAAAGCATCTGCCGGTGGCAGAGCTTTCCGGCAGCACCCTCACGGTTACGGTGGGTGCAGTGGAGCATCCCATGGTGGATGTGCACCACATCCAGTGGCTCTTTGTGGAGACGGAAAACGGCGGACAGCTCCGCTACCTCGCCCCCGGGCAGGCACCCAAGGCGGTGTTTGAGCTGGGCAGCGAAAAGCCGGTGGCGGTCTACGCTTACTGCAACCTGCATGGTCTGTGGATGACGAAACTCTAAGAAATGAACAGGCTCCTGCCAGTGGTTAAACGCTTGCAGGAGCCTGTTTTGGCGTGCAGCCAGAGGGATGATGCCGATGCATAGAATCTGTCCCCAGAGAGTTGGAACAAGCCCTCCGGGGGCATTTTTGTTTTTCACTATCTTTTCCGCAGGGGAAAACCATGGTATACTGAACGCAACGAATCCAAAGTAATAAACCGGGAGGTACCGTTATGAAGTGGGGAATTTTAGCGACCGGCACCATTGCCAAAAAGTTTGCGTCTACGGTGGAACAGATGGGCGCAGAGGGGGAGCAGATTGTTGCCGTGGGGTCACGGCATCTGGAAAGCGCACAGGCGTTTGCGCAGCAGTACGGCATTCCCCGCTGCTATGACTCCTACGAAGCCCTTGCCGCCGACCCGGAGGTGGAGGCCATCTATATCGCCACCCCCAACACCCTGCACTACGAAAACTGCAAGCTCTGCTTGGAGCAGGGCAAGCATGTTTTGTGCGAAAAGCCCTTTACCATCAGCCCGGAGCAGGCGCAACAGCTGTACCGTCTGGCGGAGGAAAAGCACCGCTTTCTCATGGAGGCGTTCTGGATCTGGCTGCTGCCGCTGTACGACCGCCTGCGCGAGATCCTTGCGGCTGGCACCATCGGGGAGCTGAAGCAGATCACCTGTCAGTACGGCTTTGTTGCCTCCGGTGCCCGGAAGGACCGCAAGTTTGATTCCGGTCTGGGCGGCGGTGCGCTGCTGGATATCGGTATCTACAATCTGGGCTTTCTGCGCATTCTCACCGGACAGGACCCGGAGAAGGTGGAAACCAAAGAGGTCCACATCAACGAGTACGGCACCGACGATTACAGCCGCCTTGCGCTGACCTACCCCGGCGGCTGCAAGGCGGAGTCGGTCCAGACCATCGGGCAGGAGCTGGAGCGCAATGCCCGCATCCTTGGCACCAAGGGCAGTATTTTCCTGCCGGATTTCCAGCACGCTGAGACTATGACGCTGGAAGTGAAGGGCAAAGAGCCGGAGGTCATCCGCTGCCCGGTGGACATCAACGGCTTTGAGTATGAGATCCGGGAAGCAAGCCGCTGCGTGAAGCAGGGGCGTACCGGCAGCGACCGCTACACCCCGCAGGACAGCCTTGCCCTGACCCGCCTGATGTACGACACCCGCATGAGCTGGGGCATGAAGTTTGCGGGCGAGGTGTAAGCACGCACTTTGCACAGGGGGCTTTTTGTGTGCGGAAATTATGGTATACAGAGAGAACGACAACTCGGAAGTTGTAGGAGTGTTAAATATGAAATTCCCATTTTATGACGCACCAAATACAGCTACAATAACCTGTTGCCACATATTAGAGAATGGAGAACCTATTTTGTATGTATCGCATGATGAAGATGATGGAATGTGGCAATTTCTATGTGGAAAAGTACATGAAACAGACGAAGTAAAGTTAGTATCCTTAAAATCAGTATTCGACTTAGATAATTCTGTTGGTATTCTAAAGGATATGCCTTGCGGTTACTATGCTGAAAGAAAAGCTCAAGATGATGAATGGAGTGTTAGAAAACGGTAACTATCAGCTCGGTCAATTCCAGTTTGCCGGGCAGACAGGTAACTGAAAAACACAAAATGAGGGAGCAGCCATGGTACTTTATTTTACGGGAACCGGCAACAGCCGGTATCTGGCGCGGCGCATTGCCGAAGGGTTGGAGATGCCGCTTTACGACCTGAACGCCTGCATCAAGGCAGGGGATACCGCCCCGGTGCAGACCGGGCGTGACGTGGTGCTGGTGACGCCTACCTACGCATGGCGCATCCCTCGGGTGGTGTCGGAGTGGCTGGGCAAGACCGCACTGACCGGGGCAGAGCGCATCTGGTTTGTGATGGACTGCGGCAGCGAAATTGGCAATGCGGCAGGCTATAACCGGCAGCTTGCAGCGCAAAAGCAGCTGCAGTATATGGGCACAGCCCAGATCATCATGCCGGAAAACTACATTGCCATGTTCAATGCACCTCAAAAGGAGCAGGCACGGAGCATCGTGGAGCAGGCAGAGCCTGCGCTTCAGAAGGTGCTGGCGCAGCTCAAGGCCGGGCAGGAATTTCCTCCGCCGAGAGAGAACCTCTACGACCGCTTTATGAGCGGCCCGGTGAACCCGGTGTTCTATCGCTTTTTTGTAAAAGCGGATGCCTTCCGGGTAACGGATGCCTGCATCGGCTGCGGTAAGTGCGTGGAGTTGTGCCCTCTGAACAACATCCGTCTGGAAAACGGCAAGCCGGTCTGGGGCAAAAACTGCACCCATTGCATGGCCTGCATCTGCTATTGCCCCAAAGAAGCCATCGAGTACGGCAAAAAGAGCAAAGGCAAGCCCCGGTATCACATTGAAGAACTGGAAAGGAAGCAGCAGGACGTGTGAAGGAGAGCGGAAATTAGATGAAGTTTTTATACTTACATGGGTTGGGACAAAAACCAGACAGTTGGGACAGAGTAATAAAAGAAACGAAGGTCTCGGATAGAAGCGTCTGCTTGAGTTTGGCAGAGATGCTGGAGGACAAAGCGGCCACTTATGGGGAACTGTATGCTGCATTCTCAGGAGAGTGTGATAAGGAACATGATGAAATCGTCTTGTGCGGGCTTTCCTTGGGTGCTGTTCTGGCACTTAATTATGCGATAGACCATCCGAATAAAGTAAAGGCACTGGTGCTAATTGCAGCACAATATAAAATGCCTGAAAAGCTATTGAAGTTCCAGAATATGCTGTTTCGCTTTATGCCGAATACAATGTTCAAGCAATTTGGATTCAAGAAAGCAGATGTGATCAGCTTGTGCGGTACGATGACGGAATTGGATTTCAGGGATTCATTATGTAAGGTGTCCTGTCCGGCATTGATCGTTTGTGGGGAAAAGGACAACGCAAACAAAAAAGCCTCAAAGGAACTTGCCAGTTATTTGAGCGATTCCCACTTCCATGAACTTCTGAAAGCAGGTCATGAAGCAAACATAGAATCTCCGGAGGAATTGGCAACAATGTTACAGGAATTTTATGATAATGTCGAATAAACTACGATTCATCAAAGAAAGAGGACTATAAAATGAACATCGAAGAACGGGCAGCGCAGGCTGCCGCATGGAAAGCTACTGGACAGTGCAACTGTGCACAGGCGGTGCTGAAGGCATTTGAGGACAAGCTGCCGGTGGATGCCGACACCCTGATGAAGCTGGGCGCAGGCTATGCCGCCGGCATGGGCTGCATGGAGAGCACCTGCGGCGCACTGATCGGCGCTGTGATGGTGGCGGGCATCGTCACCGACGGCAAGGGCACACCCCGCATTTCTAAGGAACTGCTGCAAAACTTTCAGGAAAAGTGCGGTGCTACCATCTGCAAGGATCTGAAGGGAATAGAGAACGGCGCACCGCTGTGCCCGTGCCCGGAGTGCGTCCGCAACGCTGTTCTGGCACTGGGCGAGGTGCTGGGAGAGTAAGATGAAGAAGATCTTGTTTGTTTGCCATGGCAGGATGTGCTGGAGGGTTGCACCGCCCTGCTGGAAGAGCTGCGATAAAAGGGAAAGGGGATGACGAAACGTTATTGCAAGGGCGAACGATTTGCTGACCTGTCGTTTGCCGGGGAAGCCTTTGAAAGAATAAACCTATTGACACGGTGCGAAAATGGGTTTATACTATCCCCAACACAAGGAAGGGAGCACAGGCAGATGAAACATACTGCAGATGCCCGGCACAGACTACCCGGGCGAATGCGCTGCTCCCAGACAAATTCCCGGCAGACAGACTGAGAAAAAACAGGAAGATGCCGTTGTCTGGGAGAAGTGCCCGAACATACATCGTCACAATAAAAGGAGAACCGACAATGGCTGATTATAAACTGTGGAACGCACTGAAGAACGCTAAAAAATATCGCTGGGTGGAACTTTCTCACTCGCTGAACAACGAAAGCCCCTACTGGTCCGGCATCCCGGAAGGCTCTGTGAAGCTGGCAAAGACCGTGTGGGACTGGGGCAAGCCGGAACTGGAATGCCTGATCCAGACCTTCAAATTCCCCGGACAGTTCGGTACCCATATCGACTTCCCGGGGCACTTCATCAAGGGCAAAGCGCTGTCCGAAAAGTATGATGTGAACGACCTGATTTTCCCGCTGGTGGTCATTGATATTTCTGAGCAGGCCAAGAAAGACCCTCGCTACACTGTGACGGTGGAGGACATCAAAGCCTATGAGGCAAAGTACGGTCCCATCCCGGATGGTGCGCTGGTGGCTCTGCGCAGCGACTGGTACAAGAAGTGGCCGGATATGGATGCGCTGTCCGGCATCGACGCAGAGGGCAAAGAAAATGCTCCCGGCTGGTCGCTGGAAGCATTGGAGTATATCTACAAGGTGCGCAATGCCGCCGCCAACGGCCACGAAACGCTGGATACCGATTCCTCTGCGGTGGCGGAGGAAAAGGGTGACCTTGCCTGCGAGCGCTATGTTCTGGACAACGACAAGCTGCAGGTGGAGGTGCTTGCAAATCTGGATAAAGTTCAGCCTGCCGGCGCGGTGGTCATCGTTTCTTATCCTCGCATTGAAGGTGCAACTGGTCTGCCTGCACGGGTCTGGGCCATTACCGAATAAGAGCGGAGAAGTGGGAAAATGTCCTTTGAAAAAGCAAAAGCAGACCTAGAAGAAAAAGGCTTGGGAGACCATGTCATTGTGCTGAGCGAGTCCTCGGCAACCGTGGCGGAGGCAGCTCACGCACTGGGCGTAGAGCCTGCCAGCATCGCCAAAACGCTGTCGGTTTTGCAGGGCGAAAAGCCGGTGCTCAGCTTCAACTCGGCCCTCATCCTTCTGGGGGCTCTGGGCATCCTGCCCCCTGCCACCAGCGCCATGCTGCATAACCTTTCCACCCTTGGCATCAGCCTGCGCAGCAGCCTCCTTTTTTAGTTCAGATGAATCGGCAAAAGCCTAGCCAGCAGCCCAGCAGGAAGAAGAGCAGCGCTTTACCCAGCACCGGCAGCCATAGACGCTTGCACAAAGTGGTATCCCACCGGTGGATGTTCTGCTTGGGGCAGGTGCCAACGCAGGCTTCACAGGCGATGCATTCCCCGCTGCGCAGGCTGGTTTCCTCCAGCTTCAGGCACACCGGGCACTGCTGTTTACAGGCATTGCAGCCCGGGATGCAGCCGTCGCTCTGCCGGTGCAGCCGCGCAAATGGCAGCACCGGCAGCAGGGCAAACACCGCTCCCATGGGGCAGAGGAACTGACAGAGGAACCGGGGCTGCACCGCCATACCCAGCAAAATGAGCACAAGCAGCCCGATGCCCACACCAAAGCCCTCCGGCGGCAGATGCAGAGCCGTCAGGCGGGAAAACACCTCCCACGGGCTTGCGCCGGTCAGCATCTTTTCCTGCCGGGTCACATACAGTGCTACCAGCCATGCCAGCAGCAGGTATTTGACCTTCTGCCCCAAAAGCACCGCCCGCTCCGGCAGACGGAGCTGCTTTTTGCGGTGGAACAGCTTTTTTTGAATAAGCCCGGAAAGCGCCCAGACGGCATCGCCCAAGCTGCCGAAGGCGCAGGCGTACCCACAGAAAAAACGGTCGAAAAGCAGGGTGAAGCCGCACAGCCCCAGCAGGGAAAGTGTGAAGCTGTCCACAGAGAGCACCTCGCCTGCACCGATGTGCAGAAAGATCTGTTTTACCCCGGAAAACCCGGCCACGAATGCGCCCGGCATGGACACAAAGAAGAACAACTGCACCCCGGTGCGCAGCCATGTACGGCGCTTTTTGTCCCGCTGACGCTGCTGCGCCGCTGTTAAAGGCTTTGCCTGTGTTTTTTCCATCATCCTGCCGCCTTTCCCAGTGCGTTCTCTACCGCACCGATAAGTCCTTCTGCCGTGAGGGTAGCGCCGGAAACGGTATCCACCTCAGCAGACTGCACTGCCAGCATCTCGTCCAGCAAAGGCAGCGCCTGCTTATAGTAGGGCTTATCCTCGCCGGAAGCATCCAGCACCGCAATATCGGTCATTTTTCCGTTCTGGATGGTCACCGACACCCGGATGACATCGCCAAAACCAAAGGCGCTGCCCTCATAGGTGCCGTCCCGGTAGCCGCTCTGGCTCTGCTCTGCCTGCGCTGCGCTCTGCGCCTGCAAAACGGAAGCATTGTAGGCTTCAACTTCGGCAATTTCCTGCTTGCGCTGGCTTACCGCTGCCGCCCGGATCAGCGCCACCTGCTGGTATTGCCACAGTACCCCCAAAATCAGCAGCAGATTCACCGCCCGGAGGAGAAAATTTTTGTATTTCATTCTGCTGCTCCTTCCGTTTCAGATTCAATCCCGGTCTCTTCCGGCGGCAGTGCCGGCTCGGATGTCGGCAGCACTTCCTCAGAAGATGCCGGTTCCGGTTCAGAATCGTCCGGTGTTTCTGCCGGGAAAAGCTGTTGCCACACTTCCTTGAGCCACGCAGGAACGATGCTCTTTTCCTCCGGCTGCACCACCTCCACGGTGGGCGCGGTGACCGGTGTTTCCTCGGGTTCTGCTGCTTCGGACGGCGCGGCTTCTTCTACCACTTCTTCCGATGCTGCCTGCTCCGGGGCGGCTTCCTCTGCCGGGGCGACAGCGGCCTTTGCCAGTGCCAGCTTGACCGCGTTCAGGATGCCGGTGGAAGAGTAGGTCGCGCCGGAAACAGCATCCACGTTGGGGCTTTGTCCCTCCAGAATGGCGGGGATGACCTGTTTTGCCCGGGAGAGATATTCCTCCTCGTCCTCGGCGCTCAGGATCGTGATATCGGTAATTTTATCCTCTGCCACCGTGACCTGCACTGTGATCTGCCCCTCAAAGCCCATGGCTTCGGCAGTGTAGATGCCGTCCAAGTAGATGGAGGGAGCCGTAAATTCCTCCACCACAAGCGTTGCAGCGGGCTTTGGCTGGGGCGGCAGGGGATTGTTGACCACCTCGCCGGTCAGGGCGTTCTGCACTGCGCCCAGAATGCCCCGGCTGGTGTAGGTGGCTTCGGAAACAGCGTCCACCTCCCAGCTCTGGGCATCCACCACGGTGGTCAGAAGCCGCTTGGCGCGCCGCAGAAACTGCTTTGTCTCGTGGGAAGCGTCCAGAATCTCCACCTCCGTGATGCTGCCGTTTTCCATGGTGACCTGTACTCGGACGGCACCGCCGTAGCCCCGGGAAGAGCCGACGTAAACGCCGTCGGCATAGGGCAGCTTGGGCAGGGCTTCTTCCTCCGCTTCGGAGGAAGCGGCTTCCACAGACTGCTCCACCACGGTTGTCAGCTTTTCCGGCACGGCGGCCAGCACCGGAACGGTGCGGGGCAGGGCAAAAAGCACCGCTGCCGCTGCCGCCACCGCCGGGAGCAGCTGCACCAGTGGGAGCAGTGTGTTGCATCGTTTTTTGTTCATTCCAACTCCTCCTGACACGGAAAAGCAAGGCCGCCTGATGCCAAGCGACCTTGCCGTTTTGTGTTATATTTTACAATAAATTAGGCAGTTTCCCGTGTATTCACAGCGCCACATTGACCGGCAGGACATACACGCCGTCGGCGGCGTAGAAGGTGATCTGAGTAATCGTCTTTCCGATGATGGATGCAAAGTAAGGATCATCGGCATTGAAGCCCAGCTTGGTACCATGCCAGATGTTGGTCACATGATGCAGGCCGTACTCACTGCCATCGGCGGTGGTCAGAACTACGCCGTAGACCTTGTTGGCCTTGTAGTCCAGATCAAAACCGGAGAGCTTCATCTCGTAGGTGGTGTGGTGACCGTTGGTATTCAGCTTCACAGTGGTGCCCTCTACGGTGGTCTCGGTGGCGTGGACCTTGCCAAACTCCCACTTGCCGCTCAGCAGGTTATACCATGCGGTAATGTAGTAGGCAGGTGTCTCACTGAGCTTGTAGTAAGCGTAGCTCTCGTTCTCAAACAAGGCATCTGCGCCGGTGTAGGTGGTGGTGGATTCCTTGCCCTTCAGGGTAACGGTAATGTCGTAGCTGTCGGCATCGGTGACCTGCTTTGCGTTCTTCAGCGCCCACGGGGTCAGCACCTTGACCGGGAAGGAAACGCCGGTGATGTCGGAGCCGTCCGCGTTGACGTGGTAGGAACCGGCGGCAAGGTTGCCTGCACGGGTCTTGTTCCTGGTGGCGCTGGTCACAGCGTCGATCTCAGATGCGTTGTCCACACCGGCAGCCTTGTAGAAGTCGGCGTAGGGGATGTTCATCTGGACATAGCTGGAGGTCAGGCAGTTTTCTTGTTCCACCTCTTCCGCAGCGAAGGCCGGGACTGCCACAGCGCATACCAGCATAGCGGCCGCAAGTGCACCTGCAAATACTTTTTTCAATCTCATGGTAACACACCTCTATCTCAGTTTTGAAAAAATAGTTAGCTTTGCCTAACAATTGGCGCAAAAAATACAGGGGAAAAACCCCTCAGATGGTTAGGCAAAACAAATTTTCGATGTAAAAATAGCACTCCCACCGGGCGTTGTCAAGTAGAAACCGGAAAGTTTGCAGAGGTGAATTTTCGATGCAGGAAACGATCTGCATCCTCTATACCGCAAAGCCCTTGACCTTTTTGCCGGAGCGCAGTATACTTTTTGCGGAGTTAGCCATGAATAACCACAAGGAGGTACTACATGATACAAGACGCATTCTGGGGGATTTTGATCCCCTTTCTGGGCACAAGTCTTGGGGCGGGCTGTGTGTTCTTTTTGAAAAAGTCTTTGAGCGATGGCATCCAGCGTGCCCTCACCGGCTTTGCAGCCGGAGTGATGGTGGCGGCATCGGTATGGAGTCTGCTGATCCCGGCCATGGAGCAGGCTGCAGACCTGGGCAGGCTGGCGTTTTTCCCTGCAGCGGTGGGCTTCTGGCTGGGCATCCTGTTTTTGCTGCTGCTGGATCATCTGATTCCTCATCTTCACCGGAATGCACAACAGGCTGAAGGGCCGAAAAAGGCTTTAAAAAAGACCACGATGCTGGTTCTGGCTGTTACACTCCACAACATTCCGGAAGGAATGGCGGTTGGGGTCGTGTATGCAGGACTCTTAAACGGCAGTACCAGCCTTACGGCGGCAGGAGCGTTGGCCCTCGCTTTAGGTATTGCAATCCAGAACTTTCCGGAAGGAACCGCAGTGGCGCTTCCTCTTGTGAAAGAAGGGATGAGTCAGAAGAAAGCATTTCTGATTGCTGGAATGACAGCAGCGGTAGAGCCGGTATTCGGTGTTCTGGCTGCGGTGTTTGCAACGATTGTCCGTTCTTCCATGGCAGGTTTTCTGGCATTTGCAGCAGGTACGATGATCTATGTAGTTGTAGAGGAACTGATCCCGCAGGCGCATATGGGAGAAAAAGGGAAAATGGGAACCTGTCTCTTATACACATCTGACGCTGCCGACGACTAG
>ENA-OYVX01000754-OYVX01000754.1-human-gut-metagenome-genome-assembly--contig:-NODE-754-length-12690-cov-28.207044_pt1 | contig 12690 bp, 17 predicted proteins | sample MGYA00244159_ERZ653375 | MGnify/ENA primary metagenome ERZ653375 (study PRJEB26926, sample SAMN06164942) | human gut metagenome | biome: ENVO:00009003; feature: ENVO:2100002; material: ENVO:00002003... | reverse complement strand
ACAAGACAGAACAAAAAATCATCCGATAACATTCAACAAAAGAATCCTACCATGAAAAAAATCCATTCATTATTAGTGGCAGCCTGCTTATTGGCAGCTTCATGCAACAGAGAGGAAATCCAACCGGAAACAGACAAAGCCGGTATGTATCACATCACCGTAGCCGTAACCGGCACCTCACCCAAAGGCAGTGTACATATATATAATCTTGACGGCGTGAAATTCAGGAACAAACGCACCGGCACCTCCGCATTTTCCGTAGATGAGACCTTCATCGATAAAGTGGAATACAGTACGGAAAAGCCGGTCAGCCAAATTACCGTGCAAGGCATTCTCTATTCAAAAGAGAACGCAACCATCACCCTGCAAATAAAGAAAGACGGTGAAAGCGTGTTCAACCAGAGCAAACAGTTGGATACCGTTCCCGGTATAGACACTACTGTTGATTTAGTTTACAGTACCGTGAAATAAAATCAAAAACCTATACTTTCTCTTTCGTATTTAGATGATATTTATTATCTTTATGAAAGATAATCTTTCTCATTTATAATCTAAACTCAGATAAAATGAGATTCAACTAATCCAGTCAATCGTATGAAAGTCGATTTCAATCAGATAAAAACAACCATTTCGCTACCCGATTTCCTGCTGGAACTGGGATGGAAAATCGTGGAAGGCTCTTCCAACTCCTGTCCCAAAATGAGCAACGGAACGCATACCATCGTCATCAAGCGGAACTCGCAGAACCAATATACCTATTGGGACGTACATAGTGACAGCGTGCGTGGCCGCAGCATCATGGATCTGATGCAAGAGCACTTGTTTGAAACAACCGGAAAAATGCCGACCTTACGTCAGGTGGGGGAGATCCTCCAAAACTATATCAATACCAACCGTATCACGACACCCGAAAAAAGCCGGTATGATGTAGGCAGTACAAGCCTTAGGCCAGACGAGCTGCAATTCTATTTGTGTCAGCTACAACCCTACAAGGGCAATTATCTCCAGAAAAGAGGTATCCTGAAAGAAAGCATTGAAAGCCGGTTCTTCAAAGACACTTTCTTTATCCGTGAGGTAAAGAACAAAGGGAGTGTTTACCGGAACGTATGTATCAAGATGTACAATGAAAACGGTGTGCAAGCCATTTCTCAGCGAAATGAAACATTCAAAGGGATTATCGGTGGCAAGTTCGACTGTCTGGCAACCAGCAACCATGACAAAAGCCGCCCGATAGACATTCTCTACATTGGGGAATCATTTATAGACTGTATCTCACACTATCAATTACGCCATTACAAGAGTGACCTCAATCTTGTATATGTATCTACAGAAGGTACATTTACGGAAGGACAAATGAGGCTATTACGCCTGATTCTTGACAAGAACCAGATAAAGGAGCTTCGCAGCATCTTTGACAACGACAAACAAGGGCACAAATACGCCCTATGGCTGCATCGTTACTTTCATGGCGATACGACTGATGTCGAGAGCCTGAGTAACGATGAACTCCGCAACAAGGTACGGAAACTGAAGAACGTCGAACTTTCGGAAAACAAGGATTGGAACGATGATCTGAAAATCTCATGCGGCATATGTGCCTCCACGGAGGACAGCCAGTAACCTCATAGATTTGCTTCATCACATAATAGACAACCTATAAAATTAGATCAATATGAATATCAAGCATTTATTTTTTTGTATGCTGCTCGTTACTTTTTCCTCATGCAGCAAACCCGGCTACGAGAAAGCCATTGCGGAATGGGTCCAGACAGATTCTCACGGTACCTGGACAGATTTAAAGTTCGAACTACTGGAAGTGTTGGAAACAGAAGATGTCACCGTATCGGACAGCCTGCGCTACCTGAACAACAAAAGTGCACAATTATCTGCTGTCATACAAAAAGCGGAAAGTTCCCGTACCTTATTCAAACCATCCTTTTCCGCCTATATGGAAGCCCAAAAAAGTCTGAAAGCAACGGAGGCCACAAAAGCCATGTACCTGCACCGTGACAGTACGGAAGTTATCGGCAAGATATTAAAATGCAGGTATGCCATCGTCCAGCCATACTCAGGAGTGCAGCAGAAAAAGACGGCTTCTTTCCTATTGTCCCCCGATATGGAAAAATGTATCGGAAAACTAAAGTCTGCCAGCAAATAAACAATCCAAACGCAACGGTGTGTAGCGGTAATATTTGGGGGAGTTCTTTTTGGAGCATATTCCAAAAAAGAACTCCTACACATCTAAATGTGTGGACTATTCGTTTCATGGTTGTTTTGTTTCAGTTAACAAAGATAAACACATCGCAAAACCGAACGTCATTATCCTATTTTATCATGAACAACTCCACACAAAAGGAGTTTATTCCCTTACGCATATCTGTATTTCCGGGACACAGGAAGTAGCGCATCGTATCATTCAGGCAGAACATGGCTACATAATTTACTGATCAGGCCATAAATAATCTCCGGATTACTTAGGATGTTGAGGTGGATCTTTATGCCGGATGGAAGTTCTATGGTTACACGCCTGTCACCACATGATGAAGTGGGAATGGCAGGAGTATGATTAATATTAAGAGGGATAAACGAATCACCTGTAGGTTCGGTGTGTTTGGTATATGGGTGACTCAATCCATATTTCTTCTTCCAATAATGAAAACAGGAAGCAGGATACGATTCATTATCACAGAAATCCTTTATTGTTAGTCCGCTGGACTGTTGGCGCTTATATAGCGCTAAAAACTCTTCTTTACTCATTGTTCGTTTCATAACGACTTTTTGACCGCAAAGTAATAGAAGAGTTTTTAGTACTACAATGTGTACTTTACCGGATGCTTACGCCATACCTTCCTATTGGCTATTACATCAAACATATCCCCCTTAAAATGGTACTCCGGATATCCACCACTGCATTCCTGAAGGTCACAACTGAAAGCCCTATGACCCAATCTTCTGAAAGCCAGACAAACGGCCTGACTTTCTTCACATGCTACCAAGACATTCATACTTTCTAGAATATGATTTGCATTAAAATCCTATTCGAATAAGTTCTCAGGCCTATATGCTCTACCTTCTGTTCCATCTCCATAAACAACAGAAACTTATAGAACCATGAAATGAAACAAGCGGAAAAGAAGCATCAAAGACTTCAAAAAACATTATATCCAGTTTTAATTCTATGTTGTTTATTTGGACATAAAGACTCTATCAGATAAAAACCACAGCCTCCTTCAAAGTTATAAGTATTCTATGCGGGTTTCATAGAATAATAGCAATGGTATTTTATTCTATACACCAAGGCTTCTATTCCCTATACTTTACAAGCATGACAACAGGATTTGATTCTTCATTCAATTTTGCTGCAATCTCTTTTAGGGGATTTTTCAGCTTATTATCAGCGTAAGCCTCAATAAGTCGGTCTGCCATCAGATTCTGATAGGTAGCAACATCTCCATTACCGACATTTTCTGTCATATTTACTTCCTGTTTATTTATATAATCAGCATTAACAATTACAGGCTTGTAAAATGCATCCTCTTCTTTATCATACATCAGGTCTGTAGCTGGGAATCCTCTTCCTTTTGAAAAGTCAAACTTCTTTTCTATTATCTTAAAAAAATAATATCGGTCTGTTACAGGTCCCATTGTGATAAGTACCTCCGGTTCACCGGATGACTGTTTAACTATGAAAGGATTCAACTGATTATTGTCCGGTCTATAGCTATAAACAGTATCGGAAGATGTTTCAACAAGAAGCCAGTTATTTTGACAAGGTATAAGAGCACGTACTGTTGTTGCTGTTATAACATCCCCCTGACGTACAAATGGAGCCTTAACTGTTTTGAATGGAATTGAAATACCACGGGTAACACTACCGTCCTTCTTCGATATAATGGAATGATAGAACTCCTTGTCCTTTTCTTCTCCGTCCCTATAATATACAGTCATATCATAACAGATAAGATTATTCTTATCATAATTGAAAATATCCATATAATCTGCGCCACCAACAGTATTGAAACTGCGCTTGAAATTACCATACAAATCATATACCAGTATTTTCTTTGAAGAGTTGACAAAAATCTCCTCATTATCTTCATCCAGAACAGCACTTACGATGAAAGCATATTCTTCCCCACCCTGTCCTTTTCTGTTTATCTTTCTTATTCCTTTACCGGTTTTCCTGTCAAAGATATATATATATCCATCATTGACATAATTTTTTGTCAATATGTATTTATCACTAATTGCCATTACCACCCCTTGCGTAATGAATTCATCTGTAGTTTCCAACGGAATATACTCAACATCCATAAAATCCTGAAGGGCTATTTCTTTTTTTAGAAAATAATTATTTTTTACATCTACGGTAATGTATTTACTGTCTGTGTCAGTCTGATTGCAGCTTTTCAGACCTATACCAATAAAAAATAATAGGATAAAAGCCCCAATATTTGTCTTTTTCATAAAATATTTATTTTAATTTGTCCTTTTGATAATGTTTTAAAACTTCTTCCAATTCTATCCTGTTATCTTCTGCTTGTCTCAAAGTTTGCTCCAATGGACCAGGAGGATTGCAAGCTGTCATAAGAATACATAATATGTATACAAGCATATCCCATGACAGCCGGAAACAGTCTTTGTTTTATCATCGCATTTAGAATTTTAGAGATAAGCATAATTTTAAAACTAAACGAAGAGAAAAATATTTCTCCTCCTTTTTATAGATTTCTGAAATATTTTGTTTTCATTATATGAAAATACAAATCTGAATAATTAGGAAGCTCTTTTATGGGTATAAATAAATCATCCATATATAATCTTTCATCCATAACAAAAATAAAAGGTGTATTTTCTTCTTTTAATATTGTACTAAGAGTGGTATCTTTAGATAAATAAATAGGAATATCGGATTGTAAACTATTAGATATAGCTTGATATTCCCTATAATTGGCATCACTAATAATAATCAACAATCGTTCTTTAATATTAGGTATGCTTAAGGCAAATTTCTCTAAGCAAGACATACTAAATTCGATACATGGATAACAATTTTGGGGAGAAAACTTTAAAACAAGTTTCCTCTTATCTGCTATTATTGAAGAGAGAGTTATTTCGTTTTTTAATTTATCAATTAATATAATATCAGGTAATTGACATTCTGAATAAGTGTAATGCATTTGCATATTACCTAACAAAAGTGATAGAATCTGTTTTCTATCACTTGCTGTTGTAACTGCTAATTCTTTCATTCTTTCCTGTTGAATAGCCCAATTCAGACAAATTGCATTCAACGTTATCATTACCAAACAAATGAAAATTATGGAATACTTTTTCCTCATGAGTCAAATGTCAATCTATTTTTTTAGTGTCAGCTATTACAATAATAGGATTGTCATCTTCTTCAATATCAGCTAAAATAGTTGCAACTTTACTGTTCGTCAGTTCTGATGCAGCCAGCTGATATGATTCTATGACGCCATATATTTTGCTTTGAGAAGCCGCGTAGGGCGCAAAGGGAACAACACCATCTATATCGTTTTCTATAGGAAATTGTTTTCGGGCTTTTCCGTAAATACATTTGGCATTGTCTACAGAATAAGCTATCTGATATACATCCATCGTACTGTAATCTATGGCGTTCAGAAAAAGGAAGGCATTACAACTTATCAATGATGTAATAATAGGATATTGGGGCGAATCAGAGGCTCCCGGCATAATTCTTTCTGCGATTAATTGCTCTTCTTCCAACTTGCGGACATAAGATTTTTGGTTTGCCGTTTCCTCGTTACCAAAATTTAGTACAAATGTTCTATTAATTCTTTCTTTTCCAATTTCGTAGATAGAATTGGTCAATATGTCAAAAAGGAAGGCATGCCGAGAAGTGTGTGAAAACAAAGCCGAAAAAGGTGAATTTACCTCTTGTACGGAAATTGATTGCGGAACATATAAAAAAGGATGTGCTTCTATACTGTTTAAATCCAACAATATAAGGTTAGGGCGCGTCTCATTCTTTTCATAGGTCTCATTTGCTGAATAATCGCAGTAACAGGCTAAATTTCCATTTTCCAAGTATTCTATTTCGTGTGCTATGAAATCTGTTTTTATGTCATTGGCAAAATTCCCTTTTAAATCGTAGATTAAGATTCGTTTCCCAGAATGATCTAAGACAAATATCTTTTCTCCTTTTTCATCTACTGCTACATCTTCTATCTCTATAAATTCACCAGCTCCGACACCTTTACTTCCAATGGTTCCCATAAATTTCCCATTTACGTCGAACAACAGAATTTTAGAACTTTCTTTATCTACGATAAGTAATTGCGTATCTAAGGGAATAATTTTAGAAACTTGGGCTATCAGGCTTTCGGGAGTAGTTTCTAGTTTGATGTATTCCAATGCTGAGTATAACTCGGACATTTTGATTTTCCGGTCACTTGTTTGGGAATTGACAGATATTATAACTGGAGCATCGTTAGTTTCTTTGGGAGTGTTACAACTACCAAAGAAAATACTCAAACACATTGTGCTTAAGGTAGTAAAGTGAAAAAGCGATTTATACATACAACATTAAAAAAATATGTAAAAGTATTGACATTAAAGCAATATTTTTACAAGTCTATAATCGGTTAGAATATACCTCCTTCACAATCAGTTTGTTTAGAAGGATCGCAACAAACATTAGTTTCGGATTTGCATTTCAGGTGAGTTCCTCCTAACCATAGAGGTGGACATAGGGTGCTTTTCAATGTATTATCTTTTATAAAGGTTGGATTGCCTCCACAACCTAATTCTTCACCGCTAGCTAAAGCTTCAATATTTGCTAAAGCCATTTCAGATATTACTCCTTTCTTTTGTGAACTGTATACATTGTATCCAATAAATAAGATAAATACTGTAGCACATAATACGGTTTTGATATTTACTTTCATAATGATTGATAATTATAGTTTATGATTTTCTTACTAAATAATATATTCTTGCTATTTATTTCATAAATGATGATTAAATTAGCTTTGCGAATATACACATTTTTAAACAAAAGAAAAAACATATATACAAGAATTTTAAAAAGAAATCATAATAAATTGCAAAAACAGGTTGTTCCGAGGTAATATCCGACTGTAAGATACTCATAAATTAACGATTGAATATTTATCCCGTTCCTATTTAAAAATAAAATCTACAGAGGTATTATTCAGAGTGCAGTAATATATAGTGAGACCGACACTATATTAATGTGTTTGAATGATATTTCACTCTGTGTTCTGAACTTTAATTTTTGCCATAATATCCATTAGTGATTACTGTGCACAAAGGTATAAACGTTGTTTCAATACTGGTATGGATACCACCTAATTAGTGTAAAACTGGTATTTTTATTTCCCCTCTGTTACCGTCTATGATTATGCCAAACGATAAAACCGATAATGGCTGCGTTACTGATAACCATAAAAGCAAGGAATATCCATGAAAGACTTTGCAACCGCTTTATATGGAAAAGTTCGCAGTTCACCCAAAACACGATTCCAAAGAACATGGCAAGAAGCACAAACTTGGTCGCAAAGCAATAGAACAGGTTGTCAGGAACAATTATACGTTCCGTTTACTTCTATGGGAAAAACAAAACCATACAAATACGCTCACCACACCTTGTCCGGAAAAAAAGATTATACGACCGGAAAAACAACAAGGATCCACTCGGAGAAAAGCAAGCAATGAAACAAACTGCCGCTTTGGAAACGAAAGATCCGAATTCCTATATCCCTATCTACAGCCCTAAAAGGCTGGGACGTATGGGTAGGCAACAAGGTGAGAGAACACATTATCCTAACGTAAGTTCGACATAAAAGCAAAAGATAGTAAGCCGTCATTGATAAAGTTCACTTCAATGGCGGGTTTCTTTTCAAAGAAACAATAGACTGCAATAGCAGATAATGAATTGGCAATGAAATTGCTGAAAGAACGATGTCGTGAGTGTTCTATCTGTGCAATGTTTTTCAGCTCGTCATTGGCTGTTTCAATCAACGCTCTCTTTCTGAGCAGGATCCTGTCGGCAATACTCATCAGGGAGTTCCTCATATTGTTTTTAACTTTAGTGACAAGCTGTATGCCATTCAGGAAAAGATTCTCAAACAGAGCCTGGCCAATATATACCTTGTCTGCACATAGTTTTCCTTTAATGTTCTTCAGAAACTTACCCTGCTTCAAGGGTTCCCGGTCATCCACATTTCCAAGTGTGAACATGAAATTGAGGATTTCACCCTTGTCATTGATTATCAGATGTAGCTTGAATCCGAAAAACCATCCCATGGAACATTTTCCTCGCTCTGCGAACCCTTCAAATGTCTTATGAATCAGAATCCTTTGGTTACGACAGACATGTAAAGGAGTTGAGTCCACAAAACTGATACCGGTACAGGTTCCCAGCAGGACTTTCTTTATAAAAATGGTCAGGGGAAGCAACACCTCCTTCTCCTGTTCCACAAAACAGTTATAGGATACCCAGTGCGGAAACAGGTGTTCCAAATGTTTGCAGACATACTCTTTATAATAATGCTTGAAGCAGCGGAAACCACCAGAGTGAAACAGAATAAGAATGACCATAATCTCCACATCACTCATCCGATTAGGCTTATTACGATGCCCGGTCTTCTTGTCTTCAATCATATATTTTTCCTGTTGAAACGAAAATTCCTTGCAAAAATCATCGGCCATACAATAAATCTCTGTAATTTTAGACTCTGTGAACATAGTTGTAATCGATTAAATGTTATAATTGGTCACTATAAATTTAATACTTTTATCGCTATGTTCCTAATTTTCAAATAAATTATTCTAACCCTTATATCGAGCTCACGTTATTTTAGGCTCATATACTGAGTTTTCGACTGAAATTCAGTGACCTTACTACAAAAAAAATCATTTATGGTAGAACCTTTTATTACAATCTTTACACATATAATTGGCATTAGAAATTTTTCCGGAAAATGCTATTACAAGAAAAAAAATAAACATAAACAATACTATATAATCTGCAATAGTTGATCTGAGACCAAAATCATTTGCCCAAACAATATAAAGCCCAGGAATAAGAACAAGAAAGATGCACAATAATGATATCGCAGTTCCATATTTATTACTTACGTATATAGCCGATACATTGTAACTTCCACATTTAGGGCACCAAACATGAGATTTATTTCTACTATTCACAATAGGATTTGTTATCTCAACAGCCTTTTCATAATCTTTCTCATAAACATATATCGCAATACCTGTAATTGCACCATAAGCACCTGGCCTTTGATCTTGTCCCTCATCATGCTGGCGAGAAACAATGTTATTTTCAATAAGCAGATTTGTAATCTCATCTGCATAAATAGTAGTATCACATTTTATAAGAAGTATTTCCTTCATATTAGGTTCATTACAGTTATTGTATGACTTTGCAGCATCCTGTAAATTATCCTTAGATATATCCAATGACTCTTTCATATTAATAAAATTTATTTATATGCTAATATACTTGTATTTATATAAAAGCAAGATTTATTTCTAAATTTTATCTTTTTTTAAGTTGTTTTTACTTCCTCAAGGTAGATATCCTGAAGAAGTTCATCTTTACTGGTAAACTCTTAACAGCACAAGATACCTGATATTCAAATATAAAATCACAAATCCATTCCAACCATTAAGTCTCTCTTCAGATCCATTCAACTTTTATTTCAGTTTATTTTTAGATTAACCGTAGAACGACTACAACAGCATAAAATAGTTGTCTGGGTATTACATTCAAGTACTACACTTACCTTTGTTTTCCTGATCTTCACCGTTCTGGAAACAAGGTAATGCCCAAATCCACCTTGGTTGAAGATAATTAACGTGAGTTCGACATAAAATCAAAAGATAGTAAGTTGCCCGTCATTGATAAAAATAGCGGGTTTCTTTTCAAAGAAACAATAGGCTGCAATAGCAGATAATGAATTGGCAATGACATTGCTGAAAGAACGATGTCGTGAGTGTTCTATCTGTGCAATGTTTTTCAGCTCGTCATTGGCTGTTTCAATCAACGCTCTCTTTCTGAGCAGGATCCTGTCGGCAATACTCATCAGGGAGTTCCTCATATTGTTTTTAACTTTAGTGACAAGCTGTATGCCATTCAGGAAAAGATTCTCAAACAGAGCCTGGCCAATATATACCTTGTCTGCACATAGTTTTCCTTTAATGTTCTTCAGAAACTTACCCTGCTCCAAGGGTTCCCGGTCATCCACATTTCCAGGCGTAAAGTTCTCTCCTTTGTCATTGATTATCAGATGCAGCTTGAATCCGAAGAACCAGCCCATGGAACATCTTCCATGCTCGACAAGTCCCTCAAATGTCTTATGAATCAGGATTCTTTGGTTATAACGGAGATGTAAAGGGAGAGATAGAGTCAACAAAACTGATGCCAGTACAGTTCCCCAACAAGGCTTTTTTATGAAAATGGTCAGGGGAAGCAACACCTCCTTCTCCAGTTCCACAAAACGGTTATAGGACACCTAGTGCGGAAACAGGTGTTCCAAATGTTTGCAGACATACTCTTTATAATAATGCTTGAAGCAGCGGAAACTACTAGAATGAAACAAAATAAGAATAACCATAATCTCAGCACCATTCATGCGGTTAGGCTTCTTACTATGCCTAGCCTTTTTGCTTCAATCATGTATTGTTCCTACTGCAATGAAAATACCTTGCAAAAATCATCGGTCATACAATAAATCTCTATAACTTTAGACTCTAGGAACATAATGGTAATCGTTTAAATGTTATAATTGAACACTATAAATTTAATAACTTTATCAATATATCACTAATAATCAATCAAATATATTAATCCTAATATCGAATTCACGTTAATTTAAGCAACCTCAATGCTTTATTCACTTCAACCTGATTCACTTCCATAAGGTCATCACCCCATAATTCCGGAAAATCAATGATTGATTTACCATTATTCAGGACTGCACATCTGATGGCTTTCTTTACATTCGGAAAAATAGGTTCTATCTTGAAATACAAGCAATGGCGGGCAGCCATTGTAAGCGTTTCTCGTCTATGAAAAAACGGATACTCACAGTCATGTAAATTTAATTTTTCTGTTTACATTTTTTTCTCTTACTTTGGAGCTTTAAAATTCTGGAATAAAAGAAAGACGGAATATCCTTACCTTCGGATACAAGCCTTTTCATTTCATCCTGAATTTCATTGATACCGTCACGTATGTCTGTAAGGTCAGTACAATTTGAAGCGATTGTATAAGGTGAACGGACTTTCCTTTTGCATCTGTGATTATATTATTGTAACGTGCCTACGTAATCTGTTTAAATCCTGCCTTCGTCCGCATAGCTGTAATATGTATCATTGACAATTATCACGTGGTCAATCATATTGATATTCAGTGCATTTGAAGCAGACCGTAAAGCTGTCGTGAGCTTGTCATCCTCGCTGCTCGGCATATGGTTTCCGCTTGGGTGGTTGTGGCAAATGATAAGTGCTACAGCCTCACAAAGAATGGCTTCTTTGAGGATGACACGTACATCCACCGGACACATGGCATAACCACCTGCCGACACTCTGATTTTGCGTGTTACCCGACTGGATTGGTTCAAAAAAATCGCCCAACATTCTTCCGTCTTGTTATCACACAGATAGGGGTGCATGATGTCGTATATGTCCGTGCTGCATTTGATTTGTTGCTTTTCGTTCTTCTTGGAATTGCAACGCTTGTATAGCTCCACTCCAGCCATGACCAAGTTACGTTTGCCTGGTGTCATCTTAGCCAATACTTCTTCAAAGTTGCAGTTTTCGCCATAAGCGATTTCTTTTTCCTGCACCCTGTTTACCATAACTGCACTGTTTGTCAGGATGTACACCAGTTCCGCACTATCCATCAATCTGTAATCTCCGTTTACCTCAAAGCCTGTTCTCATATCCTTTTATGTTTCAATCGTTAAACTTTTGATTTATTCTTCAGCTAGATTCAAGACCTTTTTTTCTATTGTTCCGGATTGTCCTTTCGTCAGCCGACCTTTTTTTTATTGGGATTCATTCCCCATCTGAGTTCTGAGCCTTTTTTCGGCTTCAATAAGGTTCGGATTGTAAGTAACACGACAAGTTTTGCTCATTAAAAATGTTGGGCAAGCGCAGCCTGCATCGTTATTTTTGATGAAGCAAAGGCTTATGGCCGTAACTTGGCACTTACGTAATCCGACAACCTTTGCCGAACAAAAAGACGACTCAGAGGGGATTGACGCCAAAGCAACGGGGGAGACTGACAACAGGAAAGGGCAGTTCGGAACAACAGGGAAGAAACACCGACCGTCAGGTCTTGTACGGGTTAACAACGGACTGCCGGGACAAACGGTAAAAGGAAGGGGATGCAATACGGAAGAAGAAGGTTGTTTCGGCAATGCCGAAGCTCCGGATGATGACCATTGCAATCCCGACCACGTTTGGAACTTCTCTTTTCTGGTTTGCCCATAATCGGCCGCACAGCGGATGACTACGGACAAACCGGGAATGGGAACAGTCATTCCGATGAAGGGGAGGGTGGGAAAGAATACTGCGTGAACGCAAAAACGTTCTCGGATATGTAGCAAAAAAAGCGGCACCAGGCCGCTTCAATCATTTGCCGGCTTTTTTCTTTTT
>ENA-OYVX01000717-OYVX01000717.1-human-gut-metagenome-genome-assembly--contig:-NODE-717-length-13668-cov-5.365459_pt1 | contig 13668 bp, 23 predicted proteins | sample MGYA00244159_ERZ653375 | MGnify/ENA primary metagenome ERZ653375 (study PRJEB26926, sample SAMN06164942) | human gut metagenome | biome: ENVO:00009003; feature: ENVO:2100002; material: ENVO:00002003... | reverse complement strand
ATCTACACTCGACTAGTCGTCGGCAGCGTCAGATGTGTATAAGAGACAGGTATATTTTGTGGTTCCCGTTTGTCCACTTTTGATACCTCATTTTGCATCCACAAATTCCGCAATAACACAATCCGGTAAGCAAATTAGTCTCCATGGAAAAGCACGCCGTTTTTGTTTTTCTTCTAGTCTTCCTATACTCCTGCGCGAGTTCGAACTTTCGCTCATCGAATATTGGTTCATGGAGACCTTTATAGACTTCTCCTTTATAAGGTATCATCCCGATATTTACCACTCCTGTGAGTATGTGTCTGACAAGGAGTTCACTTGAATATCCGCATATCTTCATGATTCTTTCATCGGAATATCCCTGCAAAAACAAGTCCAGCGCTCTATTCGCCTGTTCTGCTCTTTCTGGTATTGGAACCAATATTCCTTTTTCTCTGCTGTAATCATAGCAATACGGTCTATTCCCTCCTCCATACCAGTATCCTTTTTTGACCCTTTCAAGCCTACCGCCACGCATACGCATCATCATGGTATTTTTGTCCAGCTGTGCAAAAACCGCCATCATCTGCGTGTACGCCTGCTCCATCGGACTGTCGTAGCTCACGCTATCATACACACAGCGAAAATCGACTCCGTTTGGCTGGAATACTCTTTCGATCATGTATATCCCGTCCACCATGCTTCTGGATATCCTGTCCAGTTTAAAAGCAACGAGGCACTTAATCCTTTTCTTCGAACAGTCTCTAATCAGTCTTTGTAGTTGTGGCCTGTCCATGTTTGATCCGGTGTAACCGTCGTCAATGTACCAGTCAGATATTATAAGCTCATTTTTCCGGCAGTAATCGGTTATGCTTATCCTTTGCAAATCCAATCCATAACCTTCTTCCGCCTGTTTTTCGGTTGAAACCCTTAAGTAAGCGACACATTCCATTGCCGTTCCTCCTTTTCTCTAAAAAGAATGTGCCGTGTTTATCATGTTCACGGCACATTCTACATCCTGCTACAAACGGTGTCAATCTAAGCAATTCGCTATAAGCTCCAATACTTTTTCGGGCAGGATCACATCTTCTGGGGAAATTTCTTTCCCGTTTAACGTCATTTTTGTCATTTTTGCCATTTTACTCCAATCTGCTTACTTTAAGCCTTATACCATTTATTTTTCTGTTCACAGTTCTTTCAGACACGTTTTCTAGTTGTGATATCTCTGTTATTGTTTTTCCTCTTGCCAACAACCAGAACACGTTTTCTTCATCTTGCGTAAAATTGGCATTTTCTAAAATTTTTTCAAGTTCCGGCCTCGTCATCTTTGACAATGCCAGTTTCAATCAGCTTCCTCCTTTTTAGCAGAATCGTATGTATCAATTTTTGCGTATTCAGTGTAACTTTTATGCATAACAGTTTGATTTTTACCGCCGACTTGCTCTCAAGAAATTGCTTTTCATGCTGTCCTTCCACTCCTGATTCACTCTGCGCAGTGGCTTGCACACCGCTTCCCAGCACTCCGGCCAGTCATCAGGAAAACTCTTGCAAATCTCATATCCCTGTTTTGTTCGCTCTCCACAAGTCTCCTTTCGCGTTACGGTGTTGGATGTGACGCCCAAAAAAATTGCTACGTCCTTTGCCTCTCCGCTCATTATCAGCTTCTCTCCGTCGTAAACATCGTATTTTTTTGCCTTTCTACCACGATATCCCATTGTTCAATCCGCTCCTTCACAAAATCTTTTCCATTTTCCTCTTTGCTCTGCGTTCATTCCTGTGTGTCCTGTAAGCTCTTCTGATGCCCCTATTTTCAATTTTTCTGCTTTGCTCGATAATTTTATATTGTCTCAGCATTTTTTTTGCGAATTTGGGACGAATACGAGCTTTCATTTGTTTTTTGAATCGCCCTCTTGATCTCTTCCGGCATTTTTGCCAGTTCCGATTGCCTAGAAAGTGATATCCTGTATGTCTTTATAAAGTTCGAGCTTACAACCATCTCGTTGTAGTTTTGATCCAAAGCCCATGTTCTAAGTTGCTCCGGTGCACCGACGGCAGCTTGAACAAGAGCTGGCAGCTTTGAAAACTCTTCCGCCGAATTGTACCCGCTGTTCCTGATAGCCTTGCTTACAAGCGCCCATGCTTCCATTTCGTTTAGCTCTTCCGGAATCACCATCTTTACGATCTGGCTGATTATCTGCCCGGGTGTCGGAGCAAACCCGCTCGTGTCTGACCTGATGTAAGCTTTCAGTGCCGCACCTGCCTGACTGTATGTAAACCCACCGAGCATGTCACTCCACACTTTCGCAGCGAAGTCTACATTCGCCAATTTGTAGTTCGGGTAAGTAACTGTCATAACCGCAAGCAACTTCTTCGCTTCGTTCTCTGTCAAGGTTCATCCACCTCGATTCCGTCAAGCAGCTCCGTAAGCTGGTCTTTCTGGCTATTTACGGCAGCTGTATTGCAACTCCTCTTGCCGTTTCTCTCCCATGTTCTTACCGCTGCCTTCCAGTCTTTCATTTTGTTTTTGCCGACCATCCATCCCTTGGATGTGTAAAAGTCAACAAATGTTTGAGCGTCAATGCCGTTATTTCGATTGTCGCAGTATTCTTGGACCTGGTTTACATCTGGGGGAACAAAGCGATCAGCTTTTTCCCCTCTCACACTCTCCCCTTTATTACACTTACCTAACCTATCCTTACCTTTACTATCCTTACCTATCCTATCCTTTCCTGTGGTGCCATTTGGTTGCCATTTGGTTGCCATTTGGTTGCCATTTGGTTGCCAGGAAATTTTTTTAGCAGGATCGAGCGGGTTTCCTTTCTCTTCGTCAAGCGTGTAAGCCCCGTTCTTCTTCACATATAGCATTGATTTTTCGCTAGTGTATTCTGTTTCATTGTACCGGTCTTTTCTCAGCAGATTGTGCATCCTCCAATGCTTTATGACAATCACTCCGCTTTCGTATGCAATAACAAACGCTTTTGCGATAAGGAGCTTCATGTCATCATCTCCTGCACCCATCATTCTTGCAATTCGCTTCGGGTTTTTCACGAAACCGTCATCGTCAGCATTCATGCACAGGTGGAAATAAAGCGCCTGTGTGGAAAGTGGCATGTCCAAAAACGCGTCACTTTCTGTAATTTTCTGTGTAAACATCCTGCGCTCCGCCATTTTCAACCCTCCAATCAATCAATTTTCGGTTTCTCGATATAAATTCCAGCTCCGGTTGCAAGTTCTTTCCACAGATCGTTTATTGTTCCGGTTCTCATGTCTCCCGTGATGCTCTGTATTCGCTTTTGAGCCTTATCTTTAAAGTTTGTCAGCTTTTTTGCGCCGAATCCATCTTCGATAAGAATGTAAAAACCGTAAGTAAAATAGCGCGTGGAAAGCGCGTTTATCTCGTTTGCGCATCGCATCTGCTCTTCAACTGATGCCTGCATAACTTTCGATTTGTAATGGGGATAATCGTCTTTTGTATATTTAACATGCTCGACTTTCCAGTCTGCGTAGTTGTAAAGTTCGTCTACTAGTGTTTGATATGGCTTATCGAAATATCGTTCATCGTACTCGGCAAATTTCCGGCAAAAATCTGCCAATTTTCTCTGGCTGTACCTGTAGTCTTTCCAGAGTCCATAACACAAAATTGTGAGAATAACTGTATATGGGCTTCTGTTCGCACTTTGCTTTAACCTTCGTGTTTCCAGAAGGAGCTTTGAAAGCTCCTTCGGATCATCGTACCTCTTTGCCATTTGCATTTCCTCCTGTATTGTAAGCGAAGATAAAAATTTACATCACTTTCTGTAAATCAGGTCGTTAAATTTTTGCAGCTGTTTTTCTGATACCTTGTTCCCTAACTTCTCCGGCTTAAGCGAAATAACAAGATGCTTATCCGCGATAGCGGAAAGCTCTCTGGCAAGGTTTTTTCTCCCCTGCTCTATTCCGTCGCGATATCCCTTTGAAGGCTTGTATTCATCAATTTTTGACTTACCTGCGCCCTGGGAACCGCTCGTCTTATTCCTCAACTGATAGCCATTGTCAGCGTACATTTTTATGTAATGCTGTTCCCATTTGTCCAGCTCAGACATCCGGAAATGAAGTAAGCCTATCATCCATCCATACGGATTATCCTTTGAATAAAATCCGTGTTTTTTTATGGATAAATCAATGTGTTGATACCCAACCATATGTTGCGAAAGTCTGGTCAAAATATGCTTTGCCTGACCGATGTATGCATATTTAAAACCGTTTTCATCAGTTCTTGTCAGAAAATATATGCCGCTTTTATCATCTAATCTAGGTTCTACTTCGAGAAGCTTTTTCTTGTTTTTTTGCTCAATTGTCATGATCTGTGCAATGTTCTTTTTTACCATTAGAAACACCTCCTTTCGGTTCTCCATTTCTCAATGATCTGAGTGATTCTATCGAAATTTCGATAAGTGCAAGACCGTCAATGTAAATGATTCCACTCCCCGCTCGCTCCGTTACAAAGCATTTTGCTCCTACCGGCATATAGCAATGCATCAATCCGTCATGATCAAACCATACCACTGTGCGATTTGTGACCTCACGGTCTTCGTTTTTTTAATTTGGCAACATACATAAACTATTCATACATTTATATATCACTCCAATCCAATTTATTCCCGAAGTCGGGACACCATGTGAATTTTTCTTTTGGGTCTTCTCCTGTTTCTGTGAAGAATTCCATTGTCATTTGATCCGCGCCACAGAACGGACAGATAAACTGGCTTCTGCATAATCCAGAAGACTCAGCGCGAAAAATCTTTTTCGGCATTTGCATTTTTAATGCAACAATAGCCATATCGGTTGCGTTAATTGCTCCTGTTAAGTGTCCTTTTGAAACATCCCTAAATGCTTCTTGCCACTTGATCGCTTCTTGTATTGTGATTTTAATCAGTCCCTTCTTCGAAATTTATACAATTGACCGGTAGGTAGAGCGGGAAAAGAAGAATTTTCCCGCTGATCTCACAAAAATGTAAATCTTGTGATTTTCCCGGCCTTGTAACGTGATGAGAACATATAACGCATTTGTTCTCTTTGAACTTTTTGTCGTAAATGTCAAGTGCTCTCATACCGTTTACACCTCCATCACTTAAAAGGCAACTCTTCTTCTATTCCATCCGGGATCTGCATGAAATAGCTTCCTTCTTCAGCTGGAGGAATTTCGGAACCATTGTCGTTCGCCCGTGATGAAGTTTTGCTTTCCGCGAATTCCTGGCTGTCAACGATACATTCATTTGTATATACTTTTTTTTCATCTTTCCCTGTAAAACTTCCGGTCTGCCAGTGACCTTCTACAATGATTTTCGTACCTTTTCTTAAATACTTTTCGGCAAACTCCGCGTTCTTACCAAAAGACCTGCAATTTATGAAATCCGCGCTTTGCTCTCCATCTTTTTTGAATTTTCTGTCTACCGCCAGCGTAAAGGCAGCAATTGCAATTGGTTTATATCCCTGAGAATATCTAACATCAGGGTCTTTGGTTAATCGTCCACATAAAATCACTCTGTTCATAAAACAGTCTCCTTTCAATGACTTAGATTTTAATCAGCGTACGGTTTATCCTGTAGCCGCCGGATATGCTGTTCTGTTTCCCGGACCAGCGCACATGCATCTATGTAGTCGTTTAGGATGTTTTTATCCATCGGTGTCACCTCCTTTTTTATCCGTTTGCTTACTTAAATCTCAGCTTACGGCAACATCTCCGGAAAATCATCGAAACTCATTTGTCCTGATACATTGTCGTCTTCCATCCACCATAAGAATACTTCTTTGCCTGTCTTCCATCGCGGATTTTTCCCAGATGCTCTCATCTTATCAAGCATTTCCGAAAAGGTTTTGATATACTTTTCCTTGAACCCCGGAAAATCTGCGAACTCTTTCCAGCGTCTCTTCCCCGCCATCGGACAACCAACACATCCTACACGATGATAACCACAATCATATAAATGGTTATATTCTATTCCGTTCCCCCTTATAAAATCCCACACATCGGCATCTGACCACGATATAATAGGATTTACAGCCACCTTCCCTTTCTGACGACAGTGGTCGATTATACCTCTGCTTGCATCGTTGTCATTCGCCAGCATGACTCTATCTGTTTTTATGCTATCACTTGCCTTCTTTGTAATAGTTTCCGCTTCGCTTCGTGTTGCACGCTTCCTGCTTTCTGCCCACCTTACTCCGGTCGTTATAACACGATTTTCTGCATTTTGCTCTTTCAAAACCTCACAACAATACCTCATCATTCTTGTGGGAGGAATACCTTTAATTGGGATTAACGACCACATATTTACCCGCTTCCCTTTGTAAGTCGGCTGTGTATACTCGCAATGTATTCCCTCTTTTTTGCACTGGTCAAATACCTTTCGGACATGCTGCATCGTCTGTGGCGCGTCAACTGTGGTGATGCTGTGCTGTACCACGAACGGTACGTCAGCTCGCTTGCATAGCTCCAAGACGACGTCCGAATCTTTTCCACCGCTGTATGTACATACAAACGGTTCCCCATAATATCGTTTCGACATGTCTGCTGCCATGCGAATCAAATATATTGCGTCTTCTTCTTTTCCCATTACGCTACTCCTTTAAATGCTCATTTTCGCCTTTGCAAAATACATCTGGCTAATCACCAATCGTGAAGAAAATCATAGGCAACACCCCAGCAAAGGCTGAGAGTATTAACACATCTCCCATTCTGCTGGAGCGGTCCATACTAAACGCCAGAATAAATAGTATCAGCCAAGCCGCAGCCGCTATTCTGCCCAATATTCCTAAAATATCCTTTTTGTCCATTTTCTTATCCCACCTTAATAAGGTCAGATTTTTTCGATTACGTTTTTATACAGCTCTCTGTACTCTTCCAGCAGTGCTTCTGCTCTTTCCGCACGGATCATAAGCTCCTGCACCTCTGCATCACAACATTTTTGTGGCTCCGCAGGAGCGATATTGCTCGGAATTTCCACCGGTACTTCCCGAACAACCTCCTTCTCTACGATCTGCGGTTCAATCCCGATCGCCGCCGCAAGCTTGTTTTTCACATCTGCCAGCTGCTCATCTGTTACTGTGCGGAGGCATTCCTCAAAACTTCTGGATGGTACATAGTACATTCGATCGCTGGACCCGTACCGCAGCCCCTCGCAATTTACCTCGATGTCTGTGTGTACACCTTCTTCCGCCAAGTGAATTACATACGCCATTGCCCCGTGGTCTGCTACCACCAGCACGATCTTCTCTGTTCCTGTGACAGTTCGTGTTCTCCAAACTTCTCCGGTTTTATTTTCTCTTTCCATATTCTTGTCCTCCTGCAGCTTCCTGCGCTTTATTCTCTCTTCTCTTTCTACCGCGATTATTGCCCGGCAGGCTGTTTCATCGCCGTAGCCTTCTGCGTTTTTATACATTCCTGATCTCCAATTATTATGCAAAACGCATCTGTCCCGACTTCTCTGCCTGTATCCTATCCAGCCTACAGATAGGCTGCCTTTTCGCTATACATAATTCGGGTAAATTTGACTTTACCAATGCTGCCGGGATAGGCGGACATACAGCATTACCGCATCTTCTGACCTGTTCGCTACGTGGGTAAGTCTTCCCGGTATAGTCGTGATCAATTATGTAATCATCCGGAAATCCCTGACATCCATATAGCTCTTTTGGTTCCAGCATTCTTAATCCGATATCTACGATCTGATAATCTATACCCTCAATAGTTACCAACCCGAACCGATCGCGTGATGTCACGGTGTCCAAGGGCTCTTTTATGTCCTGACCGGTTCCCTGCCCGTAATATTTCACTAAGAACGCTCTGACCTCTCCAAAATGTCCGCCTCCTGCCGTGATTGTTGGAATAGGCTCCCTGATATCTCTGCCATCACAGTGATTATTCATTTGGATCAGGTTCGCCGTAACCACGCTGTTATGATCCCATGATGTAACAGTTGGCAATGGATTTTCTACACTGTCTCCTGCGCCTTTGTAGCCGCCATCATAGTATTTATGCAAAAATGATGTAACCAGTCCGTACCGATTTGCTCCATCTACTGTCATAATCGGATCTTTAATCGTCTGCCCCCGGACTTCTCCCTGTGCCGTTTCGGAATGATACTGGATCAGCGTAGGACTTATCAGGCAATGTTCATTATGGCTTACGGTCGTTGTGTTGTGTTCTCCAACGTTATTGCATTGGATAATAAACGGATCCGGATTCTCAATGACAAATTTTTTCAATCCTCTTGCAATTCTTTCCATTGTCTTTGGAGCAAGAGGGCGTACCGCCCGGATTCCGTATTTCTCCTTGATTTCTTCTGACGTGTCAAATATGGAAGGACATGGAAGCGAGAAATCCAGCTGTGTGTAGGCTCCCACATACGGTTCAAGCAATCCTGCCTTTACTTTCTCACTATCTGTTGGTCCGTTTGTTGGATCTGGCCAGACTATCGGCTTCCCGTCACATCGGGCGATCATAAAGAATCTCTTCCGCATGGTTGGTGCACCGTAATCGGCTGCAACCAATTCCTTAAACTGCACTTCATACCCCAAATCTGTAAGCTGCTGCACAAATTTTTCAAATGTTTTGCCCTGTTTTGACTTAATCGGATGATGCCCTCTATTTAAAGGTCCCCAGGTTTTAAATTCTTCCACGTTCTCCAGCATAATTACTCTCGGTCTTACCAGTCCAGCCCATCTGCAGGCTACCCACGCCAACCCTCTAATAAACTTATCCTTTGGCTTGCCGCCTTTTGCCTTTGAGAAGTGCTTGCAATCTGGTGAGAACCAGGCAAGCCCTACCGGATGACCTCCGCAAGCTTTTACTGGGTCTATCTGCCATACATCTTCGCAGTAGTGTATTGTGTTTGGATGATTTGCCTTGTGCATCCTAATTGCTTCTGGATCATGGTTAATTGCAATATCTACGCTGTACCCTGTTGCCATTTCGATTCCGGTGGATGCTCCACCGCCTCCGGCAAAATTATCAACAATCAATTCTCCGTTTATCATTTTCGCTTAAGGAGTCGATGCGCATCTTCCCGGGAAGCTCCGTCTCCTTTCGATTTATTTCAGTCTTTTACACCGTTCATATTTTTGGCCATATCCCCCATGAGAAATATAAAACGCAGGGCACTTCTATTTTAGACACGGCTCAAAATAAGACCTTACAACTTCTCCATTACCTTTAAGTATCGGTGGGAAAGTCTCGGAATAAACCCTGAACTGGCAAATCTTTATCTCTTCATCCATCACCTATTCCTCCTCCACTTCCACAATTTCTCCATTTTCCATCGTGTACCATGTGTCAGCTTTGATCTTTTCTCCATCTACTCGAACCATCTTTGCGCCTTTTAAAGACCATTCTTCCTGTGTCCAGAAATTATTTTCGTTTCCTTCCCAATCCGCAAGAACAAGGTACGAACCAATAACGCCTTTGGCCTTCCCTTTGTATCCCCAAGCTACTGCAATGCTTTCTGGGTCTCCAGCAATCGCACTGCCTTTGTAGCCTGTTGCGGAGGATGCGCCGCAGCTGCCTGTTGCGGAGGATGCGCCGTAGTTGCCTGTTGCGGAGGATGCGCCTTTGTAGCCTGTTGCGGAGGATGCGCCGTAGTCGCCTGTTGCGGAGGATGCGCCGCAGTTGCCTGTTGCATCACATTCTGGTTGTGATCTCTCTTTTGTATATTCAATCGCCGCTTTAACAAGACCAGCAATCGAAATTTCTGCTCCAATCTTTATTTTTGTGGATGCCACTTTCGAATCATAGCTGTTTTTACTAAATTCGCCGCTTTGTTCTACCAAATGGTAAACGCTGCTTTCTGGACTGTAATATATGAAGCAATCTAAAGGGTATTCACACGCATGGAAACCGTGCTCGCAAGCGACAGCTTTTTCCTCTTCGTATTCTTTTCCTTCTTCGTACTGATACCCATTTTTGGCTGTCATATTTTTGTTAAATCCCTTGTATGTTTTCATAAAATTTCCTTTCATTTTTTTATTTTCAAAACGGGCACTTCCCCGGATTTTTTAATTCCAGTTCCATCCATGGCTCTGAAACGCATACATTTGCCCACGGAACTGTTTTCTGCATCTTCTCAATAAAAATGTCCTTATCAGAGTTTTCTGCTGACAAATGACACATTACAACGTTCTGGAGCTGCCTGGTGTAGCATGCCTTTGCAAATTCGCATGCAGTATCGATGCTCATATGACCACGTATAACGTGATCCGCTTTTGCGTCATCGTTGGATATAATTTCCGGATCATAATTTACTCCAATGAGGATATGATTGACATTGTGGAACCTCCACATGCAAAATTCCGCATCCGTGATATACAGAAGCCTACCCATTTCCGGATGTTCAATCAGAAACCCATAACACGGGCAAGGGCTGCCATCTCTGTTCGTGTGAGCGAATTTCAAGTTCAGGTCGGTTAGCTCAAATGTCCTGACACTCCATCTGCCGCCGAATTTCACGTCGATGTCGTGGCGATACGGAGCAAACACTGGAATGCCGATACGCTCAAGATCGTTTAGCGATTTGCTGTGATCTTCGTGAGCATGCGTAACAACGCATCCGCAAACTTTTTTAATGTTCCACCCCAGACCTCTTTTAATTTCCTTGATCGTTATTCCACAATCCAGGATCAACGCTTCCCCGTTATCAGCAATAAGCAAATGGCAATTTCCGGAAGAGCCGGATCCTAATGTCTTAAGTTTCAATTATTTCTCACCTCGCAAACCAAAAAACTCATTTCTCACATCGACAATGTTCCTCGTTTGACCATACAGCTTCTGATTATGCTTTGCCCTCTGCTCGTTATCACAAATAAACTGTCTGCAAATTTCTGGGCGCACAGGATAAATCCTGCATTTCTCACAGTCCTTTCCTACATCAAGAAACGGACAAGTCATATCGTAAATTGCTGTCGCAGGAGCTATGTGTCGGCACTCTTTAACATGCTTCTTCTTTATATAACGGTGAATAGCAGAAATTTCCTTTTCACTCATAGGAAGAAGGTTGCTGCAACAATTCCCACACTGAGTACACTTGCCGTCCTTGCAAAAATTGTAAATATTATCAGCCATGTCACGCTGAACTGCTTCTAAAAACGATAATACTTCCATACGCCACTCCAGTTCTTTTTTCAATTACTCATTTTCTCTTTTTATAGCTTTGTAAAACATTCCGTCTGCAAGGTATTTAAGTATCAGCCGATACTGCATAGACTTTACAGATTCGATATGCGTAGTCCTTCCGTGAAACATAACGAATCTCTGATCCATAAGTTCATCTATCGCTGATATTTTGTTTCCGGTTGTATATTTTCTTTTGCTCTTCAAATACAAATCATGTTCTTTTCTGTATTCGCAACATGCACATGTTTTGGAAAGTGATGGGCAATGTTTTCCTTTGTACTCGTATGAACTAGAGCACCACCTACACGGGTTTTGTCTCATATCAATCACATCCTCCAAAACAGATTATTCTTTCATGAACTCTGGAATCGACTGCTGCCCGTCCACGTCTTCTACTACTTCTGGCTCGTCCGGTTCGAAATCGGCCATGTTTGCGTTGGATTCAATATCTCTTTTGACCTGCTCCTTCATTTCTTCAAGCGGATATTCCTTAAAATCGTTATCCTGCAACTCCTCTCTTGTATATAACCCCATAGTTAATTCGGGACAATTGAGGCTAGAGAAGAAGGAAGCCGACCTGTACCTTAACATTAACTGCGGCATGGACTTCCATTTACTGCCGTTTTTGCTGAGCCATCCTTCGTCCTTCGCCATGTCCATGTCAACTGTCATGCCCTCAATGCGTCTTCCATTTTTCATCGTCCACGCCGTGCAAGAAAATGGCTTTCCGTTCTTGTCTTTCTTTTCATCGAATTGCAATTCGATGTCAAATTTTCTGGAATTATTGATTGCTGCGATCAGAAATTTTGAGCTCCAAGACGGTCTGCCTTGAATCACGTATAAGTTTTGCATAACCATCAGTGGGCTGACACGTAACCTCTGCGCCTGTTCAATCGCAATTAAGCAGTTTGCGTCGTTTTTCTGAAACGTAGCTGGAACGATTGTGGAGCTCGAAAGCGCTTTCGCCATCTGCATAGCCATAATAAAATTGTCAGACGTACCGAAAATGCCAAGACTATAATCTGTCACTTTGTTGTGACTCGACACTTCCTTTTTTTCTTCTTTTACTGCAACGTCTGTTACCTCTGCCATATCATTATCTCCTTTCAACATTTAAAACTTTCAATTCAGAATCACTTCTTCTGAGAATCAATACCTGATTCTCGATGTTAGGAATTCTCCATCCGTCTACGGACTCCGCGTCATCAATAATTATCGGGAAACTGTAATTGCATCGTTTCTGGAATGCTCTGCAAATATCGATTTCTGTCAGAATTCTGCATCCGTGATTCAAATTTCTTGAGTACATTTCTCCGCGGTATGTAAATTCGCAGCACTCTTCGATGTCTCCGTTTATAAGCGGACGGAACATTTTTACAGAGCAGAAATCAAGATATTCATTTACTTCATTCTGTAGAAGCTCATTCTTTCTTAAACTAAACTGTTTTAAAAGGTAGAGCTGTCTTTCTACGTCTGTAATTTTCTGTGCAATATTCCTGCGTTCCATCTCCAATTCAGCGACCCTGGAATCAATTCTTTTGTTCTCGGCGGTTCTAGCCAGCTGACTATTACATTCTGCAATTCTTTGGCGGATAGAAGCTTCCTCTACTTTTAAATTGCGCTTTACTTCCGAGATATCGGAGTACCGATCCAGTGCTTCTTTTTTCTCTTCGATAGATTTTTGCAGATTGATGTATTCATCGGTATTTGACGCGTCGACGAATTCTGGTATCGTACTCAGTTCCGTTTCCTTTTCCTGGATGCAACGTGCAAACCCGTTTAGCTTATCTCGCAAAACCGGAATCGATGCTTTTAGCTCTTCGGATTCTTTTGCGGACCTTTCAAAGAGCGATTTTGCTTCATTTCCGTTTGCCACGATCTTTTCTAGTTCGTCTTTTTTGTGGATGTCGAACTCATCTCTTAACTGCTGCTTCCGCTCTTCCGGATATTCCTGTCCGCAGTACGGGCATACGGTCGAGTTTTCGTCAAACTTTCTGCCATATGCCTCTTTGTATTTGCCCCTCAAAAGAGAAATTTTATTCTTATATGTAGTTGCTTCTAGTTCTAAATCGGAAATTTCTTTCTCTAATGCAGATACGCTCTTTTCAATTCCACGCTTATCCTCTTTTAATGTCGAGATTTCAGACTCAATTGCGTTTCTCCTTTTGATGTTTTTATCGTTTGCAGAACGCTTTAATTCGTTCTGAGAAAACTGTAATTCGAGAATTCCATCAGAAATCTTATCTGCTTCCGAAAGTATCTTCACAAGATCGGTCTGCTTCTCTAAATTTTCGTTGAGCAAGACTTCAAGAGATTTCTTTTCCGATTCGAGTTTTTCAGTATCAATCGGCAATCTACCGCGGTTTGCTTCGTCAATTCTGCTGGGAATTTCGTCAAGAAGAGATTTAAGCCCTTTTGTACCAGATTTACCTCTTGTTCCGTTAAGCTGCGTGTTGCAACACTTCTTTAACTCTTCAATATTCCCGTCCTCAAAAAGAGCTGTCTCTTATACACATCTCCGAGCCCACGAGACAAGAGGCAATCTC
>ENA-OYVX01000699-OYVX01000699.1-human-gut-metagenome-genome-assembly--contig:-NODE-699-length-14049-cov-3.616121_pt1 | contig 14049 bp, 16 predicted proteins | sample MGYA00244159_ERZ653375 | MGnify/ENA primary metagenome ERZ653375 (study PRJEB26926, sample SAMN06164942) | human gut metagenome | biome: ENVO:00009003; feature: ENVO:2100002; material: ENVO:00002003... | reverse complement strand
CCTCTTGTCTCGTGGGCTCGGAGATGTGTATAAGAGACAGATCATTGCCGGGCAAAGCCGTGTCGGAAAGTCCCAGCACGCCCACGTGCTCCTTTGCCGTATCCGTCTGCTCCTCGCGCAGGCTCTCGCCGAGCTGCACGGTGCCGTACGTGCGGGGGTCAAACGCGTTTATCAAACGAAACGCCTCGTCAAAGTCGCCGGACTGTAAGTCAACGTCCTCTTTTTCCGTATTTTCCGGCAGGCGCTCGGAAAGTGCGTTTAAAAGTGACACGGTTCTGTCGTGTTCGGATAAGTCAGCCGGAATTTGTCTGATAAGCTCACGGCGTGTGATGATGGTTTTTTCCACAGTTAAGCCTCCTCGGGGTCAAAAATTTCAGCTTGCAGGCGGTCTTTGTTCTTTAAAAGCGCCTCAGATGTTGTCAGCTCTAAAAAGCCGGTACCCGCAAAGTATTTGTCGCCGACCATGACCGGCACGGTGCGATATTCGCCTTTTTTACTGAGGTAATAGCATGTCAGGCGCGCAGTGGGGTCGAGATTGACGAGCATCGAAACCGCACCGTTTCCGATGACCTCGGCAAAGCTGTGATTTGTGCGGTCGTCGTCGCTTGAAAACGTGTCAAGCGAGCCGGGGTGGCGGTGCCAAAGCCCCAAAAGGCACAGCCCGTGCTGATATAAGCGCGAAAGCACCGGGTAAATGTGGTTGTGGTAGTTATTATCCATCTCGTGGTGAGCGTGCGTGTGAAGGGTGTAAACGCCGGGGTCACTCGCTTCCGCCACATACCACACGCCGTTTTTCACGTTGCCGAAGAAAATGCCGCCCGTCTCCAACGGGTCGCGGGAATACACCTCGCTCAGAACAGAGAGATACGCGCGGTTTGAAAGCACTACGCCGCGGCAGTCGGCAGCTTTGTCGGATTCAAACGGGTGGTCGGCGCGCTTTAACGCCTTGCGCTGCGCCTTCAAAAGCTTTTTGCGCTTCTTGTTTTTCTTGCCGGAAAGCACCGGCGGGGTCGAAAAGAGTTTCATAAAAAAGCCTCCGTTAAATCTTCCCATGCGCCTGAAAATCCTTCCATGCTTCCGGCTTGCGGATGGCAAGCTCAAACACCATCAGCCAGCGGTAGGCAAAGCGGAAGGAGGTCACGGCGCTTGTGGTGCAGGTGTCCTCCGCATGTACGTCCGCCACGTCGCTGGAGCAAATATAACGCTCGCCGCGGTTGTCCGTCAGCGTGTGCGGGATGAGTTTTTTGCCGTCCGCATCCAGCGGAATGTGCGGCAGCATGTTGACGATTTTCTGCAATTCGCCGAGCGTCGGCGAAACAAGATACGGCTTCACGGAGGAAGAATAGCGCACCTTCGGGTGGTCGGGGTCGTAGACGAGCTTCATTGTGTATGTCATGGTGTTAAAGCCGCGGCCGAGGTTCGGGCGGGTCTTCACAAGCCAGTACATGCGGCCGTCTGACATAAAATGCGGCTGCATGTTCGGGTCGTTGAATTCCTTGCGCATGGCGGCGACCTCTGCGTTATAAAGCGCCTTGTTCGTCTTGTACCACTGCTGCACGGGCGCGGAAACGATCGTCTTCGGAATAATGGATTTCTTGCCGTCGGTCTTCTCCGGCGTTTTTGCCTTTTCCTCGGGCTGTTCTTCCGGAAGCGGCTCAGGCTCCTTGTGCAGCTGCTCGATAAGGTCGCCCACGGTGTCCTTTTCGGGCGCGGAGACCACCGTGTGCGGAATGATTTCCTTTTTCGTCTTCACCGGCGCTTTCGGCTCGCTGCCCGGCGCGGGCTTTGCGCGCTTTTTCGGGGCAGAGGCGGGGCTCAGCGTGCCGTCCGGGTTCATCTGCAGGTCTTCGCCGCTTGTCAGCAGGTCATAAACGCGGTCAAGCTCGCTTTTCGCAGCGGAAACGACCGTCTTCGGAATGATGGATTTTTTGCCCTCGGTCTTTTCCGGCTGTTCTGTTTTTTCCTCGGGCTTCTCTTCCGGGATCGCCTCAGGTTCCTTGTGCAGTTGCTCGATGAGGTCGCCCACGGTGTCCTTTTCGGGCGCAGAGACCACCGTCTTCGGGATAATAGATTTCTTGCCGCTGTCCTTCATTTCCGGCTTCGGTTCTGCCGTGCCGGGGATCTCGCTCTCGCGGCGGATCTGGTTCACAAGGTCGCCTACGGTGTCTTCGGATGCGGAAAAATACACGTGCGGGATAAAAGTTTTCATAAAAAAAGCTCCTTCAAAGTTCGTTTAGGCTTGCCGTTTTCGGCTTCCACCTGATCTACGAACCGTGAGGAGCGTTTTTTATAGTCAAAATTAAATTTTCAAGTTTTTTTAAAGCGCCTTCAAATATGCCGCCATGTCAAAGTCCTCCAATTTCGAGTCCTTTCGCAGATACAGCGGGTGGTGCGGGTGTCCCTTTTTAGAGGGCTTGCCTGCCTGATACCACTTTGCATGGAATGCATCGCCGATGGCCGTCATGTCCGCAAGGCAGGTTTTGAGATAATCGCGCTTTTCCACAATCGTGCCCCATGCCGCCCAAATGCCGGGCTCTTCGCCGCTGCGCGAAAGCACCCAGCGAAACGCGTTCATGTTTTCCTCGTGCAGCGCACGGTTAAACGCCTTATCCATGTGGTCGGGGTTCGTCGCACGCTGCGCGTAGACGTTGAACATGATAAACGAGTCAAACCCGTTAAAAAGCGCAATGCGCTCTACGGATTTCAGTGTGTTGTCGAGGTTATCCGGCTCCGCTGTCGAGGGGTTGATGCCGATGGTAATGAGCGGCTTTTTGCCGGCGGTACCCAGTATGTAACGGTATTCGGAGTAAAAATCCGGGATATAAAGCCATTTTTCGCGGTCGTAAACGGCGCTTTCTTCGCGGTGCTTCTGCGCTTCTTCAAATGTCAGAATTTCGGTGTGCTGCGTGTCGCTTTTCGGAATGTGCATGTCGGTCTCCTTTTGTCCAAAATCGTCATCTTCTAAAAGATTATACCGCGTTTCACGCCGCCTGCAAAGCTGTTTTTTCGCTTTTCTTTTCGCGGTATAAAAGATAAAGCCCGCAAAGCAGAGAAAGCACCTCCGCCGTCGGCACGGCAAGCCACAAGCCCGTCAGCCCGAATATATTTGCAAGCACCACCGCACACGGCACAACTAAGATCACGCCGCGCAAAAGAGATAAAACAGCCGCGTCCCGGCTGCGCTCCGCCGCCGCAAACCGCGCGATAAGCAGCAGATTCACGCCGCTCACAAGATAGTTTAAGAAGTACAGCATCAGGCCCGGCACGGCAAGCGCCGTCAGCTCCGCGCTGCCCTTGCTGAATACCGCCGTCACCTGCTGCGGGAAGAGCAAAGCGCCCACGGTAAACAGCGCGCCCAGTAAAACCGCCGTCACAACGCCGCGCCGCGTCTGCTTTGTAAGCGTTCTGCGGTCATGCTCCGCAAACGCAATGCTGATCAGCGGCTGCACGCCTTGCGCCGCGCCGGTCAACACCGCCGTTGCCACAAGCGCCACGTTTGCAATGATGCCGTAAGCCGCAACACCCGTGCTGCCCGCAAGTGATAATAGCAGATAGTTAAATATCAAAATAACGACCGTCGAAGAAAACTCTCCGATGAACGCGGAAAAACCCGCCGCAGAAATTTTCGGAATTTCCTCAAAAATGCGGTGCTTCCCGATGTGATACCCGCGCTTTCGCGTCAGGCAGATCGCTACGCCGAAAATCGGCGACATGCCGGTCGCAAGCACCGCACCCAGCATACCGGCGTTCAAGACGCACACCATGTACCAATCCATCACAATATTCGCAAAAGAGCCCGTCAGCATCGCCGCCATCGCGCGCCCGGGCGCATCGTCGTTGCGCGTGAACGCCGTTAAGATGTTATTCAAAATAAAAAACGGCGAAAACAGGCAGCAAACCTTCAAATAGACGGTTGTCGGCTGTAAAACCGTGCCGGAAGCGCCAAGCAATCTTGCCAGATGCTCCGCCCCGAACACGCCGCACAGCACATAAATGAACGACAAAACAGCGCCCATCAGTAAGCTTGCCGTAAATACGCTGTCTGCGTTTTCGTCGCCGCGCGTGTGCCGCAGCGTGTACCGCACACCGCCGCCAATGCCGATGAGCAGCCCCGTGCCGTTGATGATACCGTAGATCGGCAGCGCGAGGTTTAAAGACGCCAACCCGTCCGCACCGATGTAATTTGCAATGAAAAATGTGTCCGCCAAAATGTAGACGGAAAGCCCCAGCATGCCCAAAACGCTCTGGGAAACAAAACGAAGATATTTGCGCATAGTCCCTCCAAAACAAAACGTGCCCGCAGAAAACCTGCTGAGCACTTTAAAAGCGCAGACCTATCGGTTTTCTGTGGGCACGTTCTTCCGCCTACCCGGTGGCAGACGGCGTGTTCCTGTTGATTTCTAAGGTACTATACCACATTTTCGTTTGCATTGCAAGTTTTTCGTTTTGTTTTCCACATAGGTGTGCTATACTGTGGATAAAAGGGGGCTTTAATTTGAAAACCGACCGCCTCATCGGCATCATTACGACCATTCAGCAAAAAGGCACTGTTACCGCGCCGTATCTCGCGGAAAAATTCGGCGTGTCGCGCCGCACCATCAACCGTGATATCGAAGACATCTGCAAAGCCGGCATCCCGCTCCTTACCAAACAGGGCGCGGGCGGCGGTGTTTTCCTTGCGCCGAATTTCACGCTTAGCAGCACGGTGTTTGAGCAAAAAAATACCGATCTGTTATCCGCAGAAGTGGGCTCATACACGGTTTTTGCTGTTTTTGATTTTTCCGCAGAGTCACGGCTCGAAGCAGAGCTCGGTCCGAAAGCATACGAACGAAAAAAGGACGGTATTTATCTTGGCTGCGGTTTTTCCTCGCAGGAGGACGCCCTGCGCTGGCTTTTGAGTTTCGGCGATAAGGTGCTCGTCACCTCGCCGCCCGAAATGGTGAAAAAGATTAAATCTACGATTAAAAAAATGAAAAAGCGCTATAAAACATGACGTTATGTCGCGTTTTGAGAGGGAATTTTCGATGAACGAACAAAGCACAACAAAAAAGTATATCGCCCTGCGCATGGAGCGCCAGCATCTCCTCACCCCGGCGAATGAAACCGAATACGACGCGTTGTACCGCGATCTTCAGCCCGGGCAGAACGTCTACTGGAACGGCTTTGGGCAACCGCCCACGCTTTCGTTCCGCGCGGATTTCGACGACCTCGTCTATAATAAAAGCCGCCAGTTCCGCCGTGAACTCATCAAAGGGCGCTTTGCGGGCGGCAACCTCGGTTGGATCTTGCCCGAAGACCTCGAGCTTTTCGCAGCGCTGTACCGCAAGCCGCTCAAAAACGCGACGATGACGCAAGCCTTTTATCACGGAAAGAGGAGATCATTGCCGCCGTGCAAACCGTAAATTTCGGTGCGCTGCCGCAAAGATTTATGGGGGAGAAGCCGTAAAATCCGTCGGCCTCGTTCGTAGTCAAGCCGAGGTGATTTTATGCAAAGCTTTACGCTCCGTCCTGCCGATTGGGAAGACCTGCCCGCCTTCAAACACATCGCGTGCACAACGCTGACCGAAGATATTCCGGCGCTTTTTGACCCGAATAAACTGCTCGAAGATAAAAAGATCGGGTTTGAGTACATCATGGCCGCAGAGCAAAACGGCGAAGTCGTCGGCTTTTGCTGCCGTTACGCCTGCCGTGATGCCGACACCCCCTACTGCGCGGAAATTTTCTCGCTGTGTGTCCTTCCGAAAGCGCAGCATAGCGGTATTGGTCGCGCTTTTGTAGAGGACGCCCTCGCCATCCTCTACATCAGCGGCTTTAAGATCTGCAAGGTCTGGCTGCCCGCCGGAAACCGCCGCGCCCGCGAATTCTTTGAAGCCGCCGGCTTTACGCGCGACGGCACATCTCGCGTCGTGCAGTGCGGCGAAGCCCCGCATCTTTTTTACCGTTACGAGCACCCCCTCATGCGCCCGGACAAAAAATATTACCGATAGTAAAAAGCGCAGCCGTGTATTTAACACACCGGCTGCGCTTTTACGTGGATTTCATCTTCCCGCAGACTTTCTACAAACTCGCCGAAAGCCGCCCCGTAAAAACGGACAAAATGCCACTATACAATATACCGCTTTGGGTGTATACTACCCATGTATGCCCATGGCGATACAAAGGGGAAACGTGTCGTCCCGGGCGGAGTATTACGTGTTTAGGAAGTTTTCGGTTCGGGATATACCGAAAGCGGTTCGAGAAAGGAAAAAGAAATGAGGATCATTATTGCCGGTGACGGAAAAGTGGGTCTTGCGCTTACGCGTCTGCTCTCACAGGAGGGTCACGACCTTGTGACCATCGATTCCAATCGGGCGGTTTTGGAACGGGATATGCAGCAGTTCGACGTCATGACCGTGGTGGGCAACTGCGCCACCATGGCCACGCTGAACGAAGCGAAGGTACAGCAGGCAGAAGTGCTCATCGCCGCCACAAGCGCCGATGAAATCAACCTGCTGTGCTGTCTTACAGCAAGAAAAATGAACCCCACGCTGCACACCATCGCGCGTGTGCGCAGCCCTGAATACAGAGAACAGCTCTACATGATGCGCGGCGAGTTCGGCCTTTCGCTCATCATCAACCCGGAGCGCGAGGCGGCAAAGGAGATTTTCCGTCTTCTGCAATTACCGGGCTTCTTAAAGCGCGAAACATTCGCAAAAGGCCGTGTAGAGATTGTCGAGCTGCGCGTTTTGGAGCGCAGCCCGCTCGAAAACGTCATTTTAAATCACCTGCCGCACGTGCTGGGCTGCAAGGTGCTCGTCTGCGCCGTCATCCGTGACGGCCACGCACTTATTCCGTCCGGCGATACCATGCTGCGCCGCGGCGACCACATCTACGTCACCGCGCCGGTCACGGTGCTTTCCTACCTCATGAAGCGCCTCGGCATCACGCAGAAAAAGATCCGCCACGCCATGCTCATCGGCGGCGGTCGCGTCAGCTATTACCTTGCGCAAATGCTCATCGGCGCGGACGTCCATGTCAAGATCATCGAAAACAACCCCCAGCGCAGTGAACAGCTCGCACAAATGTTGCCGGAGGCGGCGATCATCTGCGCAGACGGCGCCAATCAGGAAATTCTGGAGGCGGAGGGTCTCAACGAAACGGACGCTCTTGTCACGCTCACCGGCATCGATGAGCAGAACATCATCACCTCCATGGTCGGCAACGCAAAGGGCGTGCCGCACATTGTCACAAAGGTCAATCGCATCATGACGACCGGCATGGTGGAAACGCTCCCCATCGGCAGCGTCGTCAGCCCGAAGGAGCTGTGCAGCGCGAACATCGTGCAGTATGTGCGCGCCATGCAGCATCAAACGGGTGCCGCCGTCACGCTGCACCGCATTGCAGACGGCCGTGCCGAAGCGCTGGAGTTCATCGTCAATAAGCAGTCGAAGTATATCGGCGAGCCGCTGAAAAACCTGCGCCTGCGCTTAAAGAAAAATATTCTGATCTCCTGCATCACACACCACGGCAACACGGTCATTCCGGACGGCGAATCGTACTATCAGCTCGGCGATACCGTCATCGTCGTTACCACGCGCGAGCAGCCGGTTTTGCAGTTCAACGACATTTTTGTGTAAAGGAGCGGCTGCACAATGAATGTTAAAAGTATCAGCCGCACCGTCGGTTTGATTTTGCTCATCACGGGCATTTTTCAGCTTTTCCCGCTGCTCATCGCCGTCATCGATCACGAGCCGAGAAATATACTCGCCTACATCGAGTCGCTGTGTCTCATTCTGCTCGTCGGCAGTGCGCTTTTGCTGTTCAGCCGCGGCGGCAACCGCATGTTCTCCGCGCAGGAGGGCTTTGCCGCAACGGGTCTTTCGTGGATTTTCATGTCCGCGTTCGGCGCACTGCCGTTCTTTTTAAGCGGCCAGATCCCGAGCTACGTCGATGCGTTTTTTGAGATGGTCTCCGGCTTTACAACGACCGGCGCGTCTATCCTGACGGATGTCGAAGCGCTCTCGCGCTGCAACCTTTTCTGGCGCAGCTTCAGCCATTGGCTCGGCGGTATGGGCGTGCTCGTGTTCCTCTTGGCAGTCGTGCCCGGCGCGCGCAAAAACGGCGGCACCGGCATCTATCTCATGCGTGCGGAAAGCCCCGGACCGAGCGTCGATAAATTAACGCCGCACCTGCGCCAAACCGCTATGATTTTATACGGAATCTACATTTTGCTTACCGCGCTGTGCATTGTGCTGTCTTTTGCTCGGCGGCATGCCCGTGTTCGACAGCTTCTGCATCGCGTTCGGCACGGCCGGCACCGGCGGCTTTGCCATTAAAAACAGCAGCATGGGCGGGTACAGCTACTTCCTGCAAACCGTCGTCACCGTGTTCATGTTCCTCTTCGGCGTGAACTTCAGCCTTTATTACATGCTCTTGCTCCGCAAGTTCAAAGCGGTGTTCAAAAACGAGGAGCTTCGCCTGTATTTCGGCATCGCCGCAAGCTCCATCGTTCTCATCGCCATCAATATCAGCTGCATGTACAATACGGTCTATGAGGCCGTGCACCACGCGGCGTTTCAGGTCGTCAGCATCATGACCACAACGGGCTACGGCACGGTCGATTTCGAGCAGTGGCCGGCGTTTTCCAAAGCAATCCTGCTTTCGCTCATGTTCATCGGCGCCAGCGCAGGCAGCACGGGCGGCGGTCTCAAGGTCTCCCGTGTTTTGCTCCTGATGAAGAGCATTCGCCGCACCATCCGCAAGGCGCTCCACCCGCGCCGCGTGCAGCCCGTTTATATGGACGGCCGCGCCGTCAGCGAAGAGGTCTGCGACAACGTCAACGCCTATCTCGCCATTTACTGCGTCATCCTCGTGCTCAGCTTCGCTATCATCTCGGTGGACGGCTTTTCCATCGGTACCAATTTCTCCGCCGTCGCGTCCTGCTTCAACAACATCGGCCCCGGCTTTGAGCTTGTCGGCGCCACACAAAATTTCAGCATTTACAGCGATCTCTCGAAGATTATCCTTTCGCTCGATATGCTCCTCGGCAGACTCGAGATTTTCCCACTCCTGCTCCTCCTCAGCCCCGACACCTGGAGCCGCAGAAGATAACTTTTGCAATAAATTTGCACGGATAAATTGCATCAAACGCTAAAATGCGTTATAATCAAATCAGCTTATAGAGATCTGCGTTTAAAACAGATCGAACTCAGGGTTTTTAAGGATAGGTGAAAACAAATGCAATACAGAAAACGTATGATCCGAAAGGGTACGGCGCTGTTACTTTCCGCATTGCTGCTCGCTTCGGCAATGCCGTTTGCGGTCTCTGCGGAGGAGGTCTCCGCCAAAACGACGGAATATGTCAATTTCCGCACCGGCCCCGGTACAAATTACAGCTCTAAGGGCGTCATTCCGTCCGGCACCGGCATCACCGTAACGGATACGAGCAATTCCCAGTGATATGCCGTGCGCCTCTCTGACGGTTCCACCGGCTACATTTACGCCGAGTACATTTCCGTTTCCGGCAGCAATACTACCGAAGACGGGGAGGTAAATGCTAAAACCACTGCGGATGTGAACTTCCGCTCCGGCCCCGGCACGAATTATAATTCCAAAGCCGTTATCGGCTCCGGCACCGGCATCATCGTCACGGATACCGGCAATTCCCAGTGGTATGCCGTGCGCCTTACAAACGGCTCCACCGGCTATATCTATGCGGAGTATATCCGCATCACGGGCGATGTCGGCACGCCGTCCGCACCGGCAGAACCAACACCTGCACCTTCTAACCCCGAAGCGGAGCAGACTGCGAAAACGACGGAGTACGTCAATTTCCGCACCGGTCCCGGTACAAATTACAGCTCCAAGGGTGTCATTTCCCTCGGCACCACCGTCACCGTAACGGATACGAGCAATTCCCAGTGGTACGCCGTTCGCCTGTCTAACGGCTCCACCGGCTACATTTTCGCGCAGTATTTGAAGCTCACAGGCAATGCGTCCGCGCCTACGGCTACGCCCGCGCCGTCCGACCCGGCAAATGAAAAGACCGCCAAGACAACGGAGTACGTCAACTTCCGCACGGGCCCGGGCACAAATTACAGTTCCAAGGGTGTCATTTCCCTCGGCACCACTGTCACCGTAACGGATACGAGCAACTCCCAGTGGTATGCCGTCCGCCTTGCTAACGGTTCCACGGGCTACATTTTCGCGCAGTACATCAAAATCACGAGTACACCGTCCGCAACGGCAACGCCTGCGCCCACACCGACCCCCGCGCCGTCCGATCCGTCTAAAGAACAGACCGCAAAAACGACGGAATACGTCAACTTCCGCACGGGCCCGGGCACAAATTACAGCTCTAAGGGCGTCATTCCGTCCGGCACTGCGATTACCGTAACGGATACAAGCAACTCCCAGTGGTATGCCGTGCGCCTTGCTGACGGCTCCACGGGCTACATTTTCGCACAGTACATCAAGATTACTTCCGCTACCGCAATGCCCGCGCCTACCGAGGCCCCGGCAGACGGCACCGTCCGCGCCAAGACCACGGCAGACGTCAACCTGCGCAAGGGTGCAGGCACAAATTACGGCGTTATCCGCGTTGTCGGCAATAACACCGCCGTCACGGTCACGGAAGCCACCAACACCTGGTATAAAGTAAAACTTTCCGATGGCACAGAGGGTTACCTCTATACCCAGTATGTCACCGTCACCTCCGGCGACATCAACAGCGTCAAGAAAGAGGAGACCACCGATCCCTCCACGCTCACCGAAGCCGAACAGAAAGCAAAAGCCGTCCTCGATACGATCGGCTGGGATCTGCGCGCGGCCTACAACTGGTCCGCACACGCACTTCCGTATTACACGCTCGGCCCGGAGGTCACCGGCAACAGCGTTCATTCCGAGTGGTACGCAAACTTCGGCTTTGACAATCACAAGGGCAACTGCTACGTCATGGCAGCTACATTCCAGAAAATGGCAAAGCTGCTCGGCTACGATGCACACCTTGTTGAGGGCTACATCCGCACGTATAACGGCCGCGGCCGCCACGGCTGGGTTGAGATTGACATGAACGGCACCACCTACGTGTTCGACCCGAACTTCGAGTACGGCGGTTACGGCAACGGCTACCAGATCAACTACGGTATGTCCGGTACGTTCAAGTATATCGACTATGCCCGTGTAGATTAACGGCAAACCCTAAATCGGAAAGGAAATTTACCCCATGTACAATAAAATGAAAACGGGCGCGTTGGCGTTCGTCTGCGCGGCGCTCGTGCTTTGCGCCGGCTGCTCCGCTGCGGAGAATTCGTCTTCCGCAGAGGCCACACCGTCTCCCATCGCAGCCCCCACGGCTACGGCAGAGCCCACCGCCACACCTGTTCCAGAGCTGAAAGTTGTCGGCGAAAAGTCCGACAGCAAAGATACCTTCTGCGTCACACTTGAAAACGGTACAAAGCAGGAGATCACCGCCGTGTCCGTTAAGACCGGCAGCGAGGAAAAGTTCCCGGAGAGCATGATGAAAAAGGGCGAGACCCTCGCAAAGGACGAAAAGTTCGAGCTTTACTACACGCCCAAAACGGAAGAGGAATCCTCCGGTTCCGGCGACGATTATTTTGTCTCCCCGCGCTACGACGTGCAGCTCACCCTGAAGGACGGCAAGACCTACGTTTTGCACGGCTTCCCGTTTGAAGACATCAAAGAAGGCACTGTTCTTTTAGAGGATGACATTGCCTACATCACATACATCTCTGTTTCCACGAAGGAAAAAATCGATACCAAAGAAGCGGAGCGCGCCACAAAGGAAGCGGAAAACGGCGAAATTTCCGTACAGACTGAAGAAAAGCCCGCATCTGCGGCAGAGGTCGTTACGGAAGAGCCCACCTACGAAGAACCGTCGTATGAAGAGCCCTCTTATGAGGAGCCTTCCTACGAGGAACCGAGCTATGAAGAACCCGCTGCCCCGGAAAACCCGGATAACGGCGGGCAGGAAGGCTGCGTGAACGGCGCGCTGTTCAACTGATGAGCCGCCACATGAGAGCGGAAGCAGGGACTTCCGCAAACACCTTTCGCGTCCATTCGTTCTCTTATCTGCGCGCTGCGGCGTGCCTTGCCATCGTGCTTCTGCACACGGTGTTCTGTGCCGTGTCCCTTTTCCCGGAGGAAGCATCTGCCACGCAAGCCCTCCTCTCCAACATCGTCGTCAACAACATGATGTGGGCGGTGCCGTGCTTTTTAATGGTTTCGGGTGCGCTGCTTTTAAACCCGGAGCGCCCCGTCACGGTGAAAAAATGCCTTACAAAGTACATTCCGCGCATGCTCATCGCGCTCGTCGTGTTCTGTCTTCTGTTCCGCGCATTGGAGATCCTCGTCAATCACGAGCCCGTCAATGCCGAAACGCTGCTTTCGGGCTTTTATGAGATTTTCTCCGGCACCTCGTGGTCGCACGTCTGGTATCTCTACCTCATGATCGGCATCTATCTTCTTTTGCCGTTCTACCACAAAATCGCGTCGAACAGCACGGCAGGGGAGCTGCGCTACCTCATGATTGTCTACGTCATCTTCCTGTCGCTTGTGCCCATTTTAAAAACGTTCGGCATCTCCGTCGGGTTTTATATCTGCGTTTCCGCCATTTACCCGTTCTACCTCTTCTGCGGCTACGTATTGCGGCAGGGCGTGTGGCGCGTGAATCGCGGGCTTGGCCTGCTGTTTCTCCTCATCGGCACAGCGGCGGTCGTCCTGTTCACCGTGCTGAAAGAAAACGGCACCATAAAGGCCGCAGGCGTGTTCTACGGCTATTCTTCCATTTTTGTCATTCTCCAGTCCATCGGTGTGTTCACGCTGTTTGGCTGCGCGGCAGGCAAAACCGGCGCACCGCGAAAAGAAAAATCTCCCGGCGTTTTCGGCAAGTTCGTTTTGGAGATTGATAAATGCTCGTTTGGTATCTATCTTATCCATATGATTTTCGTGCGCGGCATCTTAAAGCACACGAAGATCCACCCCTACGGCGCAGGCAGTCCGTTTATTTTGATCGGCCTGACCCTCGGCATCTTCCTTGTCTCGTTCATCCTAACGTGGATTCTGAAGAAGATCCCCGGGGTTAAGAAAATCCTGTAAACGAATTTGGAGGCACACTTTCTTGTGAAGTGTGCCTCCATTATCATATCGGTTGAAGACGGCTATATTAATTTCCCCCAAAATGGAAATATCATGCCGCATACATACGCGGTATATCACAGTTTCACCCTAAAAAGGGAAGAAACTGCAAAAGAATACGCGCTTTTTGCTTGACATTTTTGTGCCTTTTCCGCTACAATCAAAGAAAAAGGGGAGGCGCTGCCATGTTCATCAAGTCCCGTATTCTGACTGTCCTCGATTGCATGCCCGTCGCCCTCGCCGATGTCGAAACCGAGCGCGAGCTCATGGAGCTTGCTGCCGAAAAACACCGAAAGGAACCTTGATATGTCCGCACTCCACATGGAAAAGATCACGGAGCACTCTAAAGATTTTCACCGCACCGAAAACCTCTACGTCCGCGCGTTCCCCGCAAACGAGCGCACGCCCATCTGCGGTCTCATGCGGCACGACGGCCACGATTTTGTCGGCTTCTACGACAAAGACGAGAACTTCTGCGGATTTGCAAGCCTGCTCACCTACGGCGGCATCACGCACATTCTGTATTTCGCCATTGATGAGCAGTATCGCGAGCACGGCTACGGCAGCGAAGCGCTAAAGCTCATGCATACGCTGTACCCGAAAAACCGCTTCATCGCCGACTTGGAGCTCGACATCCCTACCGCCGAAAACGAGCCCCAGCGCCACCTGCGCCGCGCATTCTACCTGCGCAACGGCTACACCCCGTCCGAGGTACGTTACGACTGGCAGGGCGAGCAGTACGAAATTTTAGTCAGCAGCGGCACCATCACAAACATAGAATTTGAAAACTTTTGGGATCACTTTCCCAATGATGAAGATCGGTGATCTTCATCATTTGTGATCACGGACAACTGATAAAAACATACAGCTGTCTCTTATACACATCTCCGAGCCCACGAGACAAGAGGCAATCTC
>ENA-OYVX01000683-OYVX01000683.1-human-gut-metagenome-genome-assembly--contig:-NODE-683-length-14405-cov-5.076376_pt1 | contig 14405 bp, 10 predicted proteins | sample MGYA00244159_ERZ653375 | MGnify/ENA primary metagenome ERZ653375 (study PRJEB26926, sample SAMN06164942) | human gut metagenome | biome: ENVO:00009003; feature: ENVO:2100002; material: ENVO:00002003... | reverse complement strand
GGACAAACCGACAGATAACGTAAGCGAAGAAAAGCCGGAGGATAAAAAGGACGAAAAGAAAGACGGCGATAGTGCCGCTCTGACAACGGCTGTTGCGGTCATATCGGGCATTCTCGGCGTAGGGCTTGCGGTCGCACTGTTTGTGATACTGCCTACGCTTATATTCACAGGGATACAGACGCTGTTCGGCGATACGGATATATCCGCATTCCGCTCACTGACGGAGGGTATTATAAAGATAGCGCTTTTTGTAGGCTATCTGTGGCTGACCTCTCTTATGAAAACGATGAAAAGGCTGTATCAGTATCACGGTGCGGAGCATAAGACGATATTCTGCTATGAACACGGCGAGGAACTGACTGTGGAGAACGTCAGAAAGTACAAGCGTTTCCACCCCAGATGCGGTACCAGCTTTATATTCCTGACGCTTGCGATAAGCATACTGGTATATACACTGCTCCCGATAAACAGCGAGCTGTTCATTGAAGCGTTCGGCGTATCAAAGCTTATCGGCGATATGCTGAGAGTATGCTGTAAGATAATTTTCCTGCCGATAGTCGTAGGTATCTCATACGAACTTATCCGTATCGCAGGAAAGTATGACAATGTGCTGACAAAGATAATTTCCGCTCCGGGACTTGCTATACAGCGTCTTACCACAAAGGAGCCTGCCGATGAGATGATAGAGGTGGCTATTGCGTCAATGAAGCCTGTTCTACCCGAAAATGCGGAGGACGCAAAGTGGTAATAAGGCAGGCGGTACGGCTTATAAGCGATATGCTTGAAAGCGTTACCGACGATGCGTATTTTGAGGCAAGGCAGATAGTAAGCGAAATCAGCGGCGGTAAAATGCCGTTTGAGGAAATCACCGAGGCACAGCTTGCCGAGTGCGAGGATAAGGCAAAAAGACGTAAAACGGGCGAGCCGCTGCAATATATTTTAGGAAACTGGGAATTTTACGGCAGAAAATATTTTGTCGGGGAGGGAGTGCTTATCCCCCGTCCCGAAACGGAGCTTCTGTGCGATATAGCAAAGGCTCATCTTAAAAATACGGGCGGTACGGCGGTGGACTTATGCTCGGGGAGCGGATGTATCGCTGTCACTGTTGCGCTTGAGGCGAATGTAAAAGCTGTGGGAATCGAAATCTCCGACAAGGCATACGGGTATTTTCTGAAAAATATAGAGCAGAACAAAGCCGAAAGGTCGGTCACTGCGATAAACGGAGATATTTTCGATAAGGATATACTCGGACGGTTCGAAGATAATTCGCTTTTTGCTGTGCTGTCAAATCCGCCGTATATCTCCTCTGCGGATATGAAAGCCTTGCAGAAGGAGGTAAGGTACGAGCCTGAGCTTGCGCTTTTCGGCGGTGAGGACGGTCTGGATTTTTATCGCAGGCTGATACCGATGTGGGCAGGAAAGCTCAGAAGCGGAGGACTTTTTGCAGTTGAAATCGGAGAAGAACAGGGACAGGCTGTAAGCAGGATATTCGAAGGTGCGGGATTCGTTCCGGAAATTATCAGGGATTACAGCGGTCACGACAGAATAGTCCGCTCTATAAAGCAATGAAAACAAAATTTGTACATTTTATAGCACAGCAGTAAATGCCAATAAACCTCTTTAACATATTAAATGGGGTCGCAGGGGCAAAGCCCCCGGCAGGGACTAGGGGCGGCAGCCCCAGCAATATAGCCCCTTCCCATGGGGAAGGGGTTTGGGGTTAGGGATAGAGAATACATGATATCACATAAGTTCAGATTGATATCTATAAACCGAACACAGCTGTGCATTTTATGGTACAGCAATTATGATAGAATATAGTCACAGGATAAAACCGAACACAGAAAGGACGGGTAAAATAATATGGCAAAGGCAAACACAAAAAAGGCGACACCTACCGTAAATCATCCTACCACTCCGGAGGAGAAGAAAAAGGCTCTTGATACCGCTATGGAGCAGATAATCAAGAACTACGGTCAAGGTGCTGTAATGTTCCTCGGCGGAGAGGGAAATAAAAAGCTGGATGTTGAAAGCGTGCCGACAGGCTCTATAGGTCTTGACTATGCGCTCGGTATAGGCGGTCTGCCGAAGGGCAGAATTATTGAGATATACGGTCCGGAGTCGGGCGGTAAGACAACGGTTACGCTCCACGCTATCGCAGAAACGCAGAAGCTCGGAGGAATGGCGGCATTCATAGATGTTGAACATGCACTCGACCCTGTTTACGCAAAGTCGCTCGGCGTTGATATTGACCACCTTATCGTATCTCAGCCCGATACGGGCGAGCAGGCACTTGAGATCATGGAAACGCTTGCACGCTCGGGTGCTATTGATATTGTCGTACTTGACTCGGTTGCCGCTATGGTCACAAAGGCAGAGATCGACGGCGAGATAGGCGACAGCTTTGTTGGCGTTCAGGCAAGACTTATGTCGGCGGCTATGAGAAAGCTGACAAGCGTTATATCAAAGTCGAATACTGTCGCTATCTTCATAAACCAGGTGCGTGAAAAGATAGGCGTTATGTACGGAAATCCCGAAACTACTCCGGGCGGCCGTGCGCTCAAGTTCTATGCGAGCGTGCGTATAGAGGTCCGCAAGGGTGAAAAGATAGTTGACGATGGCGAGATAATAGGTTATACTACTAAGTGCAAAGTCGTAAAGAACAAGGTCGCACCGCCTTTCAAGGAAACGCAGTTCGATATGATATTCGGCGAGGGTATATCAAGGCTCGGCGAAATCATAACCATGGGCGAGGAGCTTGGATTTATAAAGAAAAGCGGCGCATGGTACAGCTATAACGGAGAGAGGCTCGGACAGGGTAAGGAAAAGACCAAGAAGTTCCTCAAAGAAAATGACGATCTGCGCCTTGAAATCGAGGGCAAGATAAAAGAGAATATGTCAAAACTCGATATGTCGGCAAGCGAGGACGGAGAAGGCACGGACAATGCCGACACTTCAGAATCGGCGGCAGAAAACGAACTTAAGGAAATCGGTGATGAGGCCGCAAAAGCAGACGCTCCCGCACCTGCCCCCGCTCCCAAGAAAAAGGGTGCGGCAAAGAAGAGCGTTGTTGTGGAAGCAGACAGCGACTTCGAGGAATTTTCGCCTGAGGATCTCGGCTGATGTCATATACGGATGACGAAAGAATAAGGGCAAAACGCAGAGCGCTGTACATACTCGCTCAGCGTGACCACTCCAAAAAAGAGCTTTATGACAAGCTGATAAAAAACTATCCTCCGGATCTATGTGAGATGGTAGTCGGGCTTATGTGCGAGCATGACCTCATAAACGAGGAAAAGTATACGGAAAAGCTATACAGGGCATATATAAACAAGGGTTGGGGTAAGTCCAAAATCCGCTTTGAACTGCGGAGAAAGGGCTTACCCGACAGCCTTATATCGCAACAGGAAGAAGAATACGACACGGAGGATTTTATCGACGAGATCATTCATCTTGTAGATAAGAAATACGCAGGCAAGCTGGATTTTTCGGACTATAAAAGCGTACAGCGTGTTACTGCGGCACTTGCTCGCAGAGGGTTTGCGTATGATGATATAAAGCTTGCATTATCCCGCATAAAAGACGGGGATTATGACGAATATGACGAATAGACCGTAATATTCAGAATATAAGGAAAACGGAAAGGTAAGGAAAAATAATGGCAGAAACGATAAAGGTCGGAATGGTATCTCTCGGATGTCCGAAAAACCAGTGCGACGCTGAGCTTATGCTTGCAAAGATAGCGAAAGCAGGCTTCAAGATAGTAAACGAGGCAGGTCTTGCGGATGTTGTTATTATCAACACCTGCGGTTTTATACAAAGCGCAAAGGAAGAAGCTATCGAGGAGATAATGGAGGCAATAAGCCGCAAAAATGACGGTATCAACAAGAAGATAATCGTAACGGGCTGTCTTGCCGAGCGTTATCAGAAGCAGATGGATGAAGAATTCCCCGAAATAGACGCAGTGGTAGGTATTGCAAAGAACGATGATATAGTTGAAATCATAAACTCTGTAATGCTGGACAGGAGAGTCATTACCTTCGGTGACAAGCTGTGTCACAATATGGAGGGCGACAAGCTGCAGTCTACTCTGCCCCACTATGCATATCTGAGAATTGCGGACGGCTGTTCAAACAAATGTTCTTACTGCGCAATACCGCTTATAAGAGGTAAAATGCGTTCCAGAAAGATGGAGAACATAATAGAGGAAGCAAAGAAATTTGCCGAAAACGGCGTAAAGGAACTTGTTATAGTAGCACAGGATGTTACGGCATACGGCATTGACCTTTATAAGAAATACGCTCTGCCAGATTTACTTAAGCAGTTATGTAAGATAGACGGCATAAAGTGGATAAGACTGCTTTACTGCTATCCCGAAAGAATGACGGACGAACTTATCGAAACAATAAAGACAGAGGACAAGGTGCTGAATTATATTGATATTCCGATACAGCACTGCAACAAGGAAATTCTCCGCAATATGTACCGTGGCGGCGACGAGCAGAGCCTGCGTGAACTGTTTGCAAAGCTCCGCCGCGAAATTCCCGGTGTTGTGCTGAGAACAACGCTTATCACGGGCTTCCCCGGTGAAACGGAGGAGCAGTTCAGCGAGCTTGCCGAATTTGTAAACGATATAAAGTTTGAGCGTCTTGGCTGCTTTGCCTATTCTGCGGAAGAGGATACTCCCGCCGCCGAAATGCCCGACCAGGTAGACGAGGGCGAAAGACAGCGCAGAGCGGATATAATCACAGGCGAACAGGAAATACGCATGGGCGAATATTACGCAGGTATGGTAGGCAACACCTACGAGGTAGTCTGTGAGGGTTTTGACCGCTACTCCGATATGTATTTCGGCAGAAGTATGCACTTCGCTCCCGAAATTGACGGAATGATATACTTCACATCGGCAAAAGATAAAGGCCCGCTTACGATTGGCGACTTTGTAAATGTTAAGATCACCGATGTTCTGGAAAACAATCTGCTCGGTGAGCGGGTATAAAGCTGAAAGGACAGAGGTATGAATCTAGCTAATAAGCTCACACTGCTTCGGGTGATACTCGTTCCGTTCTTTGCGTTCTTTATGCTCGCAGGCGATATTGTTCCATACAGCTATCTGTGGGCGGCTGTAATCTTTGCCGTTGCCAGCATAACCGACACGGCAGACGGTAAAATTGCAAGAAAATACAATGTGGTGACAAACTTCGGCAAGTTTCTCGATCCGCTTGCCGACAAGGTGCTTGTCGTTACGGCGCTCATCTGCTTTGTTGAGCTTGGCTGGGCAAGCGCATGGGTAACGGCTATAATAGTCGCCCGTGAATTCGTGGTATCGGGAATACGGCTTATCGCCGCAGGAAGCGAGAAAAAGACGGTTATTGCGGCAAGTATATGGGGCAAGCTGAAAACAGCATCTACGATGGTTGCGATATGCGTTATCATAATAATGCATATTCTTGTCGATTTCGGCACTGTCACTGCGGAAACCTTCCCTGTACAGATTATCAGCGATATACTTATGTACATATCCTGCATACTTACAACGGTTTCTGGAATCAAATATCTGTGGGATTACAGAGAGGTTCTGAAAACCGATGCGTAAATGCGGCACTTTAAGGCAACACCGCACAATTAACGGCTATCGCCTTTGCCGCACGCTTGCTTGCGTATTTTCCGTCATCTTGCACAAATTTTGCTTGACAGGCGTTAGCCTGCCCACACTCAATTTATACAATCTGACGAAAAATCTGACTACGCAATCGCACGACAATAATTATGCGGTATTACCTTAAAAATTTCAACAATCCGGAGGAACTATGGGGAGAGATAAACTCGGCAGCCGTCTTGGCTTTATACTGCTCAGCGCAGGCTGTGCAATAGGAATAGGAAACGTATGGAAGTTTCCTTATGTGGTAGGTCAAAACGGCGGCGGCCTTTTCGTCCTTATATATCTGTTCTTCCTTGTAATACTCGGCATACCCGTGCTTACTATGGAGTTTTCCATAGGCAGAGCGGCTCAGAAAAGCCCTGCGAAAATGTACGAACAGCTTGAGCCGAAAGGCAGTAAGTGGCACCTGCACGGAAAGGTTTCGCTTATAGGCTGTTATCTGCTGATGATGTTCTATACAACGGTGGCAGGCTGGATGCTGAAGTTCTTTGTTTCGACCGCATCCGGAGAGATCGTCGGAATGGATACGGCGGCTGTGGAGAACCATTTCAACGTTGACGTTCTGGGCGACCCTGTTTCGCTTATAGTATATATGGGCATAGTTGTTGCGATAGGCGTTGCTGTCTGCCTTATAGGTGTGCAGAACGGTCTTGAAAAGGTCACTAAGATAATGATGCTCGCCCTGCTCGCAATTATGGTGGTGCTTGCGATAAACAGCTTTACAATGCCCGGCGGAGCGGAAGGACTTTCGTTCTATCTGCTGCCCGATTTCAGTGCTATAGAAAAGGTCGGTATAACAAATATCCTTGTAAGCGCAATGAATCAGGCGTTCTTCACGCTGAGCATAGGTATGGGAAGTATGGCTATATTCGGCAGTTATATCGGCAAGGACAGGTCGCTTCTCGGAGAATCGGTAAATGTAGCAATGCTTGACACGTTTGTTGCGGTAGCGTCCGGACTTATTATTTTTCCCGCCTGCTCGGCATACGGAGTGGACGTTACAAGCGGTCCGAAGCTGTTATTTATAACTCTGCCGAACATTTTCAACAACATTCCTCTCGGCAGGCTGTGGGGAAGTCTTTTCTTCGTATTCTTGTCATTTGCGGCGCTGTCAACGGTGCTTGCCGTGTTTGAATGTATAATAGCGAACACAATGGACCTATGGGGGCTTAGCAGAAAGAAGGCCTGCATTATAAACGGCATACTGCTGTTTTTACTGTCAGTTCCCTGCTGTCTGGGATTCAATGTTCTGGGCGGTTTTCAGCCGCTCGGCGCAGGAAGCACGATACTTGACCTTGAGGATACTGCAGTCAGCAACTTCATTCTTCCGCTCGGCTCGCTTGTATTCATTCTTTTCTGTGTAACGAAAAAGGGCTGGGGCTGGGATAACTTCGTAAATGAAGCCAATATCGGCAAGGGTCTTAAGATAAAGAGGTTTATGAGGGGCTATATGACGTATGTTCTGCCGGTACTTGTGATGTTTGTGTTTATTATGGGTATCGTGGGGATTGTTAATGGCTAAGCAAGATAGGAGAAGGCGGTACCCGTATTGAGTACCGCCTTTATTACTCTTATTTTCCCACGCAGAAGCGTGAAAATATTCTGTCTATTACCTCTTCGCTTGCGGTCTTTCCGCTAAGCTCGTAAAGGCTGCTAAGCGCCGCTTCAAGCTCAAGCCCTGCAACGTCTGCGGTCATGCCGCCGTGAAGTGCGTTATAGGCTCTGTCGACCGCCGCCTGTGCCGATAAGGCGCACTGCCGCTGACGCTCGTTTGCAAGAAAGCCTGCGCCTGCGTCAAGGTTGCTTATTCCGCAACGCTGTTTTATTGCCTGTTCAAGTTCGTCTGCGCCGCCACCTGTCTTTGCACTGATTATTACCGCTTTACCGAGTTCATTTTCTATAAATGCCGTGTCCGCCCTTGCTTCAAGGTCGGATTTATTTATTATCGGGATCACCGTCTTGCCGTGGAGAAGCGCTATCAGCCGCTTGTCGTCATCGGACAGTTCTCTTGAGCCATCGAATACCGCAAGGATAAGCTGTGCCGTACCTATACGTTCTATCATACGCTGTACGCCGATGTTCTCGACAGTATCTTCTGTTTCCCTTATGCCTGCGCAATCGGCTAACTTCAGCATTATATCGCCAAGCTGTACCGTATCCTCGACTATATCACGGGTAGTACCCTCAATATCGGTCACTATGCTCTTCTGTACGCCTGTAAGCCGATTCATAAGCGTTGACTTTCCTGCGTTGGGCTTTCCGACTATGGCTGTGGCGATGCCGTTTCTGAGTATCTCTCCGCAGTCATACGTTGCTATAAGGCTGTCGATATTTTCTTTTACGGTGGTGACGCTTTTCAGCCAGTCCGCCTTTGCTATTTCGTCCTCGTCCTCGCTCTCGTCGGGATAATCTATCCATACGGCTATCTCCGATGTAATAGCTATTATCTCCTCGCACAGCGCCTCTATCCTGCGGTATAATGCGCCGTCCGTCTGCGCTCTCGCACAGGAAAGAAGCTGGTCGTTGCCTGCGTTTATAAGGTCAATCACACCCTCTGCTTCTGTCAGCGACAGCTTGCCGTTTACAAGCGCCTGCTTTGTAAACTCGCCCGCCTGAGCCATTACTGCTCCTGCGGATAATACCGCCTGCAGTACCCTTTTGGTAACGTGGATGCCGCCGTGACAGGTTATCTCGGCTGTGTTTTCTCCGGTATAGCTGTGGGGCGCACGGAAGATTAAAAGCACTCCGTCGTCGAGCTTTGTACCGTCTGCCGTAATATCTCCGTATGCGGCGGTATAGCCGTCCATCTTTTCAATATCACGCACGGGGTACTTCGGTATAAATACCTTTGCCGCAACTTCAAGTGCGTCCGCTCCGGATATTCTTATCATTGAAACACCGCCGCTTGCCATAGGTGTTGATATTGCCGCTATGCAGTCTGCCATTATATCTTAATCCTTCTTACCGAATAATTTTGCGAAAAAGCCCTTTTTTGCCGGCTTTTCGTCTGTCTGTTCTTCCGTTTCGTCTTTGTCCTTACTGTCGCTGTCATCGCCGTTATCGTAATAGCTTTCTTCCTCCTCTTCGGAAAGCGCCGTTTCGATAAAGCTCTTTTTGAGCAGCTCCTCTCCGCTTTCGTTAAGCGTATATGTCCACAGTTCTGTCGGAGTATTTATAACAAAATCGTCTATATTATCAAGGCTGAGAAGCGTCTGAAGCCGCTCGCCCATAGTATCTATCACCTGCTCCTCCATACCTGAGAAAAATTCCTCGCAGGTTATGTTATACTCGTCGGCAGGATTCTTTCCGCCTATTCTCGTAAGGTGGATACCGTCACGCAGATAGGAGGTGTAATCGAGATAATCGCTCCAGTATTCGTTTATTACCTGTAATATGACACGCTTCTGCAGAGCATTTACCTTGTCCTCGCCGAACTTCTGTGCGGCGGTGCTGTAATCATCGGCAAATTCGTTCTGCCATATATCGACCTCAGACTCGCCTGTCAGGAATGCTCTTCTTCTGCCGAACACAGCGTCACGGTGCTTTTCGCCTATCATAGTGAACTTAAGCAGGCGCTTACGCAACTCGAGCGTATCGCCCTGTGCTATACGCTGAATGCGGTCGACCTCACGCAGTACAATCTTATCGTCAATCGGTCTGCCCGTTTCGGCGGTGGGATAATGCCTTTTCGGTATTAACTTCTTTATCTCGTATTTTGTCATAATCTCGTCTTCAAGTGAGATTATGAAACGGCTCTCGCCCACATCGCCCTGTCTGCCGCTTCTGCCACGCAGCTGCATATCGCCTCGTTCGCTCTCGCTCATAAATGTGCCGAGTATCAGCAGACCGCCTGCCGCTACAGCCTCGTCCTTCTGCGATTCGTCAGCGCCGCCCAGCTTTATGTCAACACCTCTTCCCGACATATTGGCTGATATGGTGACAGCGCCGGGTCTGCCGGCTTCCTTTATTATCTCAGCTTCAAGCTCATCGTTCTTTGCATTGAGTACGTTTGCGGTGATGCCCTCCGCCGCAAGACGGTCGCTAAGCTCCTCGCTGAGCTCAATGCTTGACGTTCCGACAAGTACGGGCTGATTCTTTGCGTGGGCGGTCTTTATGCAGTCAACAATTGCATTGTCCTTTGCCGCTTTTGTGAGATATACTTCATACGGGTGGTCGACACGTTTGCAGGGCGTATGGGTAGGTATAACGGTTACTTTAAGGTCGTATAACTGCCAGAACTCGTCCTCCGAACTTTTCGCAGTACCGGTCATACCGCTGAGAAGCGGATAACGGCGCAGATAGAACTGCATAGGCACAACGCCCATTATAACGCCTCTGCTTGTACAGGTGATGCCCTCTTTAAGTTCAACGGCAGGCTGTAACGAGCCGGGATAGCGGCGGTTCTCTGCCGCTCTGCCTGTGAACTCGTCTATTATTCTTATATTGCCGTCCTTGACGATATAATCAACGTCCTTTTTTAGTAAGAAGCACGCTTTAAGGCAATCCGTAATGCGTATCAGAAGCTCGTTGTTCTCCTCGTCATAAAGTCCTGAGCCGTCCGTTATAAGCTCCTCGCACTTATCCTCGCCCTTTTCGGTAAGGTAGATAGTGCCGAGCTCCTCGTTTATCTCATACATACTGCTGTCAAAATCCTTGACAAACTCGTATACCTCGGGCAGCTTTTCATCGGGCTTTACGGCGGTTTCGCCTGCTATTACAAGCGGTACTCTTGCCTCGTCTATCATCATGCTGTCAGCTTCATCAGCTATGCAGAAGTCGAAATCCGTCTGCACGCAGTCCTCAGGCGTATTCGCAACGAAGTCACGCAAAAAGTCAAAGCCTGCCTCTCTTGCGGTTATATATACTATCTGATTTTTATACATCTCTTTTTTATCCGCAATATCTGTCGAATGCAGGATACAAGCCGAACTTATGCCGAGTGCGTCATATATCGGCTTCATCCACTCGCTGTCACGCTTTGCAAGATAATCGTTGAAGGTGAGTATTCTGACATTGTGACCGTTTTTCGCCATATAGCTTGCGGCAAATGCGGCGCAAAGCGTCTTGCCCTCGCCCGTTTTCATCTCGGTGATCCTGCCCTTTGTAAGCTCTGCGGCGGCGGTAAGCTGTTCGTCATAAGGGATAAGACCGAGGTATTTCTTGCTTGCGATAGCGCAGGCGGCGAATATCTCATTCATATCCGTACTGTCTTTAAACTCGTCTATTGTGCCGACCTCGGCGAGTGAACGTATTTTTTCGATGGATATATAAGTTTCAGCCATTTTTGCTGTCCTTTCAGAATAGAATTATTGCAGTGCCGTGAAAACGGCATTTCAAAGCCGTCTATATCGTTTATTTTACCACAGTGAAATGAAAAAAGCAATTATTTTTAAAAAGCACTTGAAAAATACTGATAAATGTGCTACAATAATATTACTATGGCGGTTTTATGCCACACGATAAATTACTAAAAATCTGTAAAGGAATGACTTACTTTGGATAACAAAAAATACGCAGTAATACTTGCCGCAGGTGATGGCAAAAGAATGAAATCCGACAAGCCTAAGGTTCTTGCCGAAGTGCTGTTTCAGCCTATGCTCCGCTGGGTGCTTGACGCTGTAAAGCAGGCCGGAGTTGACAATACCGCAGTTATAGTCGGCGCTCACAAGGAGCAGGTAACGGCTTATCTTGATACGCTCGGCGAATACCCCGCATTTGTGCAGAAGGAAAGGCTCGGTACGGGTCACGCAGTAATGCAGGCAAAACCTTTTATCGAAAAGGCACAGGCTGAAAATGCGGATATACTGGTGGCGTGCGGTGATGCTCCGTTCATTGACGCAGACACCATAACAGGCTCTTATGAGTATCACAAAAACAGCGGTAACGATGTTACGGTAGTATCCGCTATTGTCGATAACCCCACAGGCTACGGCAGAATAATAAAGGAAAACGATACTTTCAAGGCTATCGTTGAGCAGAAGGACTGCGACAGCGAACAGGCAAAGGTAAGAGAAATAAACTCGGGTATCTACTGGTTCAAAGCGGAAAAGCTGTCCGGACTTTTAGATAAGCTCGGCAACAACAATGCCGCAGGCGAATATTATCTTACCGATACTGTTGCCGTTGCGGAAAAGAAGGGCGTATACACGGCAGACAGCACGGACGTTGTACTCGGTGCAAACAGCCGCAGTCAGCTTGCCGCTCTGAATGAAGTTGCAAGAAAGAGAAAGCTCGCTGAGCTTATGGACGAGGGTGTGGATATTCCTCTGTCGGACGGAATCATAATCGGTAAGGATGTAAAAATCGGTCACGATACGGTTATACTTCCGAATACGATAATCAAGGGAAAAACGGTTATCGGCAACGGCTGTGAGATAGGTCCTAACAGCTATATAGCCGACTGCGTTATAGAGGATAACGTTATCCTGAACAACGTACAGGCACACGAGAGCAAGGTAGATAGCAAGGCTAAGGCTGGTCCGTTTGTACATCTGCGCCCGAATACTCATCTGCACAGCGGTGTAAAGATAGGCGACTTTGTAGAGGTGAAGAACTCGGAGGTCGGCATAAACACCTGCATAGCGCATCTTACATATGTCGGTGACAGCGATGTGGGCAAGGGTGTAAACTTCGGCTGCGGCTGTGTAACGGCAAACTATGACGGTATCAAGAAGTACCGCACTACGATAGGCGACAACGCATTTATCGGCTGTAACACAAATATGATAGCGCCCGTTACTATCGGAGATAATGCGACTACTGCGGCAGGCTCGACTATCACGAAGAACGTTCCTGCGGATTCTCTTGCGGTGGAGCGTGGTCAGACAAGAATTATAGAACACTGGGAAAAGAACAGCAAGCGTATAAAAAAGGCATAAGGAGGAAAACAGGTGGACGTTTTTCTTTCGGTGCTGTCGGTCGCCGGAATCATTCTCGGCGCTGTACTGCTGATAATGATAATATCCCTTCTGCTGTCCGCTATACTTTATGAGAGCGTTTTCGGAAAGCGGTTCGAGATATACGATTCCGCACATCTGCCCGACCTTAACGATTATAAGGGGCTTGTAAATGAGCCGGTAACATTCCCGTCAAAGCGAGGCTATAAATACACGGGGTTTTACTACCACGATGAAAGCTATGACAGCTTCAAGGGGCTTATAGTTTTCTCACACGGCATATTTGACGGACATCTCAGCTATCTGCCCGAAATAGCGTATTTTGCAAGACGGGGATACAAGATATTCGCCTTTGACAACAGCGGCAGTCATTTAAGCGGAGGAAAGTCACTGCGTGGGCTTCCTCAGTCGGCGGAGGATCTTGATGCGGCGCTCAGTTTTGTTACCAAAACAAACACGCTTCCGCTGTATCTGTTCGGTCACAGCTGGGGAGGATATGCGGTATCTGCTGTGCATTGCTATCATCTTTATGACATAAAGGCGGTATTCGTACAGAGCGGATTTGACAGAACAAGCGAAATGGTACTTGAAGAAGGCTCTGCCATGATGGGCAGGTGGATATATATCCTTAGAGCCTATATAAAGCTGTATGAGCGTATGAAATACGGCAAGGCGGCAGGCTACACAGCCCACGCAGGAATAGCGAAAGCAACCGCAAACGGCACTAGGTTCCTTATACTGCACAGCACGGACGATAAGACGATAAGCCTTAAAAACAGCGTGCTTGCCAATGTTGAGAAAAACGATAATATCACTCTTATAACCGAAAAGAACAAGGGTCACAACTCTCTTGACAGCGACAGAGCGATAAAGCACAAGGCACAGCTTGACACGCTTTTTGAAACGACCTATCCGAAAAATCAAAGGACTAACAAGAACAGAAGAGAACTGTTCAGCGAAAAGGTCGATAAGCAGATATACTACGAGCTTGACGGCAAGCTGATGAAGCTGATAGCCGATTTTTACGAAACGGCTCAGAGTGGGAAGGGTTTCAGCAGTGCGGGGTCGCAGGGGAAAAAGAAAAGTCATAAATAACGTTTGACGTTATAAAATAAGGAAAATCAGGAGATAAGAAGAAATGAACATTTTCAAGAAAATATACTGCAGAAGTTTTCAGACTGTATTCAAGATTGCACTGCCATTTCTTCCATACAGGAAGCCTAAAATTGTAAGTGCATTATCTGACATTCCATCTGTACTTAACAAAAAGAAGAAATCATGTCCTATAATTATTACTGATCCTGGAATTGCAAAGCTTGGCATTCTTTCTATGCTTACAGATGTATTCGACAATGCCGGCATTGAATACCATGTTTACGATAAAACTGTAGCTAACCCTACAACTGATACCGTGGAAGAGGCACTTGCCATATATAAAGATAACAAATGTGACTGCATAATCGGCTTTGGTGGCGGTTCAAGCATGGACTGTGCCAAAGCTGTTGGTGTAAGAATTGCAAGACCTAAGACACATCTGTCTAAGCTTGGAGGAATCCTTAAGGTCCATGCAAAGCTTCCTCTGCTGGTTGCAATTCCTACAACAGCAGGAACTGGAAGTGAAACTACTCTTGCAGCCGTAATTGTAGACGCCACAACCCGCCACAAATATGCTATCAACGACTTTCCGCTTATTCCAAGATATGCAGTCCTTGACCCGAAGGTAACCCTTACACTTCCTGCTTCAATTACCGCAACTACCGGAATGGATGCACTTACACATGCCGTTGAAGCCTACATCGGAAACTCAACAACTCCGGGTACAAGAAAAGATGCACTTATGGCTACTG
>ENA-OYVX01000676-OYVX01000676.1-human-gut-metagenome-genome-assembly--contig:-NODE-676-length-14497-cov-15.122905_pt1 | contig 14497 bp, 10 predicted proteins | sample MGYA00244159_ERZ653375 | MGnify/ENA primary metagenome ERZ653375 (study PRJEB26926, sample SAMN06164942) | human gut metagenome | biome: ENVO:00009003; feature: ENVO:2100002; material: ENVO:00002003... | reverse complement strand
CTTCTTCAGTAGCTCAGTCGGTTAGAGCATCTGACTGTTAATCAGAGGGTCGTTGGTTCAAGTCCAACCTGAAGAGCTCTTTTTTGAAACATGTTTAAATCTTCTTCAGTAGCTCAGTCGGTTAGAGCATCTGACTGTTAATCAGAGGGTCGTTGGTTCAAGTCCAACCTGAAGAGCTTGAGAGTTCGTTGAATAAACGAACTTTTTTTATATCCTAAAACGAACTAATATGGACGATTATTACTCGCGAACGTATTACAATTATTTTAACCACTTCCTGAAGGGGTGTCGTGAGTAATCCTGTCTTTTACTCTGAAGATGCTCCTCCGGGCTTAAAATGAAGGAAAGGAGCAGACAGATGAGAAAGTATCTTTTTTGTGAAGCTGGCTTTGTAGAGAAAGCCAACTGGCAACCTAACTGCTGGATTAACATTGAATGTCCGGATGCCGCGGACTTCCACTTCCTGCAAGAACAATTAAAAGTTCCCCAGTCTTTTTTGAATGACATTGCCGATACCGACGAACGTCCGCGTACGGATACTGAAGGTAACTGGCTGCTGACCATTCTGCGTATTCCCGTACAGACTCCTGATGCAAAAGTGCCGTATGCCACGGTGCCTATCGGTATCATTACGAACAATGAACTGGTAATTTCGGTGTGCTATCACTCTACGGAGATGCTGCCGGATTTCATCGAACATACGCAGCGTAAAGGTATCAACGTACCCAATAAATACGAACTGATTCTACGACTGATTTACTCATCGGCTGTATGGTTCCTGAAATACCTGAAACAAATCAACAACGAAGTAAACAATGCGGAAAAGGAGTTGGAACGTAGCATCCGTAACGAGGACTTACTCCGACTGATGAACCTGCAGAAGAGTCTGGTATATTTCAATACGTCTATCCGTGGCAACGAGGTCATGATAGGCAAATTGCAGAATATCTTTAACGAGAAGGACTATCAGAATACGGAACTGACAGAAGATGTGCTCATCGAACTGAAGCAGGCACACAATCAGGTAAACATCTACAGCGACATTCTTACAGGTACCATGGATGCTTTTGCTTCCATCATCTCCAATAACGTGAACACCATAATGAAACGCATGACCAGTCTGTCTATCGTGCTGATGGTACCGACGCTGATTGCCAGTTTCTATGGTATGAACGTGGATATTCACATCGAAGGACTGCCGCACGCCTTTGCCTTGATTGTATGTTTCTCCATCTTCCTCTCGGCAACGGCCTTTGTTATTTTCCGGAAAATAAAGTGGTTCTAAGCTGAGAATATATGAAATACGGAGTATCTTCCAATACGCTGCTGCTTACGGCCGGAATCGTATGGCTGGTTGCCGGTATCAACATTCTCCGTATCGGCATTTCCTGCTGGATAACGGACGCGCACTACTGGCTGCTCAAGGTCTGCGAGGCCAGTCTGATATTCCTGCTGTTTTTCTGCATGATTTTCCACAAGCTTTACCGCAAGCATGCACAGCGTATCACAGCCGGTAACCCCAACAAACGCTGTCCATTCTCGTTTTTTGACGTGAAGGGTTGGCTGATGATGGCTTTCATGATTGCACTGGGTATAACTATCCGTACCGCACGCCTGCTACCGGAAAGTTTTATTGCGGTCTTTTATACCGGACTTTCCCTCGCCTTAATGGCCACAGGAGGACGTTTCATCCTGCTATATTGGAAAAGGAAATAAAACCGGGCTACGCATCAGCAAAGTACTATTTCCCCTCCTATAATGTGGAAATGACAGGTACTACACAATTATAATAGTCAATTATCAGAGTAACGAAAAACTTTAAATATACGATGCTTGCTTACATCGAATAAGCACATAAAAAAAGCCGCCTCAAATGAGACGGCTCTTTTTATGATAGTAATTGAGATTATTCAACTCCACTGTAATCTAATACATTCTTCTTGTTAGCCAAGATGCGATCGTATTCTTCTTTAGAACCTACCACAATCTTTTCAAACTCACGCTGACCTGTACCAGCAGGAATCAAGTGACCGCAGATTACGTTCTCTTTCATACCTTCCAGTTTATCAACCTTACCGTTGATAGCAGCTTCGTTCAATACCTTGGTAGTTTCCTGGAATGATGCAGCAGACATGAAGCTTGATGTCTGCAATGCAGCACGTGTAATACCCTGCAGAATCTGAGTAGAAGTAGCAGGAACAGCATCACGTACTTCAACCAGTTTCAAGTCACGGCGTTTCAGCATACTGTTTTCATCACGGAGCTTACGAGCTGTAACAATCTGTCCCGGCTGCAAGTTCTGAGAATCACCAGCGTCTACAACCACTTTCTTACCCCAGATACGGTCGTTTTCCTCATTGAATTCAATGCGGTCTACAACCTGCTGTTCCAAGAAGCGAGTATCACCCGGTTCGTCAATCTGTACCTTACGCATCATCTGACGAACGATGATTTCGAAGTGCTTATCGTTAATCTTCACACCCTGCAGACGGTAAACGTCCTGGATTTCATTTACGATATATTCCTGAACGGCTGTAGGACCTTTGATGGCCAAGATGTCGGCAGGAGTAATAGCACCGTCAGACAACGGAGTTCCGGCACGTACATAGTCGTTTTCCTGAACCAGAATCTGCTTAGACAAAGCAACCAGGTACTTACGAACGTCACCAGTCTTCGATGTAACGATGATTTCACGGTTACCACGTTTAATCTTACCCATCGTAATTTCACCATCGATTTCAGAAACGACAGCCGGATTAGACGGATTACGAGCTTCGAACAACTCAGTTACACGTGGAAGACCACCGGTGATATCACCCGCCTTACCTACGGCACGCGGAATCTTCACCAGAATATCACCCGACTTCACGGTTTGTTTGTCTTCTACTACTACGTGACCACCTACCGGTAAGTTGTATGTACGGATAATTCCACCGTTCTCATCCAAGATGTGCAATGACGGAATCTTCGTCTTATCCTTAGATTCAGTAATAATGATTTCACGCAAACCAGTAGCTTCATCTGATTCTACCTTATAGGTTACGTTTTCAATTACTGATTCAAAGTCAATCTTACCAGCAGCTTCTGTTACGATAACGGCGTTGAACGGATCCCACTTAGCAATCAGCTTGCCCTTTTCTACCACCTCACCGTCTGAAGCATACAACTTAGAACCGTAAGGAACGTTGTGAGTAGAAAGGATGATACCTGTATTCACATCCACAAAGCGAACCTCGGCCAAACGACCTACTACAATCTTCACTGGTTCACCAGTTTCTTCTACTGCATCAACCGTACGCAATTCTTCGAATTCCAGACGAGCATCATTCTTAGCTACGATACTTGCATTGGCAGCCATATTACCTGCGATACCTCCGGCGTGGAATGTACGCAGAGTCAACTGAGTACCCGGTTCACCGATTGACTGAGCAGCGATTACGCCGACAGCTTCACCTTTCTGTACCATACGGCTGGTAGCCAAGTTACGTCCGTAACATTTCGCACATACACCCTTCTTAGATTCACAAGTCAATACAGAACGGATTTCTACGCTTTCAATCGGAGATTGTTCGATTTCTTCCGCAATGTCTTCTGTGATTTCTTCACCAGCAGCTACAATCAGCTTACCAGTTGTCGGGTGGATAATATCATGAACAGATACACGACCCAGAATACGTTCGTACAAAGTAGCGATAACTTCATCGTTGTTCTTCAATGCTGTACAAACCAGACCACGCAATGTACCACAGTCTTCTTCGTTGATAATCACGTCATGAGAAACGTCAACCAAACGACGAGTCAAGTATCCGGCATCGGCAGTCTTCAACGCGGTATCGGCAAGACCCTTACGAGCACCGTGGGTAGAGATAAAGTATTCCAACACCGAAAGACCTTCCTTAAAGTTAGAAAGAATCGGGTTTTCAATAATCTGTGCACCCTCAGCACCAGCTTTCTGCGGTTTAGCCATCAAACCACGCATACCAGACAACTGACGGATCTGTTCCTTAGAACCACGGGCACCAGAATCCAACATCATAAATACAGAGTTAAATCCTTGGTCGTCGTTCTTAATAGTCTTATATAGAATGTCTGACAAGTCACTGTTTACGTGAGTCCAAGTATCAATTACCTGGTTGTAACGTTCGTTATCGGTGATGAATCCCATGTTATAGTTCATCATAATCTGTTCGATTTCTTCGTTACCACGTTTTACCAGTTCTTCCTTCTCCTTCGGGATAATGATATCACCCAAGTTGAATGACAGACCACCTTCGAATGCTTTCTTATAACCTAAGTTCTTGATACCATCCAAGAATTCGCAAGCACGAGCCACACCGACAGCCTTAATAACATCGCTGATGATGTCACGCAGAGACTTCTTAGAAATAACGGTATTCAAATAACCACATTCATCCGGAACCAGTTCATTTACAATGACACGACCTACAGAAGTTTCCTTAATCAACTTCTTCACGATATTGCCGTTTTCATCAAGGTCATTAGCCACTACGCTGATAATAGCGTGAATGTCTACCTTACCTTCATTGTAAGCAATCATTGCTTCTTCCGGTCCATAGAAAATCAAACCTTCACCTTTGGCACCCTTACGCAATTTGGTAATGTAATACAATCCCAATACCATATCCTGTGCAGGCACAGTGATAGGCGCACCATTGGCAGGGTTCAAAATATTGTGTGACTGAAGCATCAACATCTGAGCTTCCAGTACAGCTTCGTTACTCAAAGGCAAGTGTACGGCCATCTGGTCACCATCGAAGTCGGCGTTGAACGCGGTACAAGCCAACGGGTGCAACTGGATAGCTTTTCCTTCAATCATCTTCGGCTGGAAGGCCTGAATACCCAAACGGTGAAGTGTCGGAGCACGGTTCAGCAATACAGGGTGTCCCTTCATTACATGTTCCAGGATATCCCAGATAACAGATTCCTTGCGGTCTACAATCTTCTTCGCTGATTTCACAGTCTTCACAATACCACGTTCAATCAGCTTACGGATGATGAACGGTTTGTACAATTCTGCAGCCATCAACTTAGGAATACCACATTCACCCATCTTCAATTCCGGACCTACAACGATTACAGAACGAGCAGAGTAGTCCACACGTTTACCCAACAAGTTCTGACGGAAACGTCCTTGCTTACCTTTCAAGCTGTCTGACAAAGATTTCAACGGACGGTTGGCATCTGTCTTCACTGCACTCGACTTACGAGAGTTGTCGAACAATGAATCGACAGCTTCCTGAAGCATACGTTTTTCATTACGCAAAATCACTTCCGGAGCCTTGATTTCAATCAGACGTTTTAAACGGTTGTTACGGATAATCACACGACGATACAAATCGTTCAAGTCTGAAGTAGCAAAGCGACCACCATCCAGCGGAACCAACGGACGCAATTCAGGCGGAATAACCGGTACGATACGTACAATCATCCATTCCGGTTTGTTGCGACCACGAGATGCACGGAAAGATTCTACTACCTGCAAGCGCTTCAAAGCTTCATTCTTGCGCTGCTGTGAAGAATCACTGTTTGCCTTATGACGCAGTTCGTATGACAGAGCATCCAAATCAATTCCTACCAGCAAATCATAGATTGCTTCAGCACCCATCTTGGCGATGAACTTATTCGGATCGCTGTCTTCCAGGTATTGGTTTTCTTTCGGAAGAGTTTCCATAATATCCAGGTACTCTTCTTCAGACAACAAGTCATATTTACTGATACCATCTTCAGCCTTCACACCCGGCTGGATAACTACATAACGTTCATAATAAATGATAGCATCCAGCTTCTTTGTCGGCAATCCCAGCAAATAACCAATCTTATTAGGCAATGAACGGAAATACCAGATATGAGCTACAGGTACCACCAACTGAATGTGACCACTACGCTCACGACGTACTTTCTTTTCTGTTACTTCCACACCGCATCGGTCGCAGACAATGCCTTTGTAGCGAATACGTTTGTACTTACCGCAATGACATTCGTAGTCTTTCACCGGACCGAAGATACGTTCGCAGAACAAACCGTCACGTTCCGGTTTATAAGTACGATAATTGATGGTTTCCGGTTTCAGAACCTCACCATAAGAATTTTCCAGAATCTCTTCGGGTGATGCCAGACCGATCGTAATCTTTGAGAAATTACTTTTTATCTTAGTATCTTTTCTAAAAGCCATACTTTTTATTTTATGATAATGAAGAATTTAATCATGAAGAATGGAAGTTATCTTTTCCATTCTTCATTTGAAAAAGTTATTCCAGCGTAATGCTCAAGCACAAACCTCTAAGTTCATGCAACAATACGTTGAGAGATTCAGGAATACCCGGAGTCGGCATAGGTTCACCTTTCACAATTGCTTCGTATGCCTTAGAACGTCCTACTACGTCATCAGACTTGATAGTCAAGATTTCCTGAAGTACATGAGCAGCACCGAATGCTTCGATTGCCCAAACCTCCATTTCTCCGAAACGCTGACCACCGAACTGAGCCTTACCACCAAGCGGCTGCTGAGTAATCAATGAGTACGGACCGATTGAACGGGCATGCATCTTGTCTTCAACCATGTGCCCCAGTTTCAACATGTAAGTCACACCGACTGTAGCCGGCTGGTCAAACTGATCACCTGTACCACCATCATACAAGTAAGTCTTACAATAACGTGGCAGACCAGCTTTGTCAGTCCATTCATCCAAGTCATCCAAAGTAGCACCATCGAAAATCGGAGTCGCAAACTTCACACCCAATTCTTTTCCGGCACGTCCCAGTACAGCTTCGAAAATCTGACCGATGTTCATACGAGAAGGCACACCCAACGGGTTCAATACGATATCAACCGGTGTACCGTCAGCCAAGAACGGCATATCTTCCTGACGAACCACACGTGAAACGATACCCTTGTTACCGTGACGACCGGCCATCTTATCACCCACACCAATCTTACGTTTCTTAGCAATGTAAACCTTCGCCATCTGAATAATACCTGAAGGCAACTCATCACCGATTGTCAACGCAAACTTCTTACGTTTCAATTCAGCATCCAATTCCTTGTACTTCTTCAGATAGTTTACGATAAGATCACGAATCATATCATTCTTATGAGCATCAGCAGTCCACTTGCTCAACTGAATTACAGTATAATCCAATGATTCCAAATCGTATTTAGTAAACTTAGCTCCCTTAGCAATCACTTCAGTTCCCAGATAATCCTTCACACCCTGAGAAACCTTATCAGCTGTCAATACCAGCAACTTGTCAATCAAGATTGCTTTCAGAGCTGCAGCTTTTTCTTCAAATTCTTCATTCAGTTTCGGCAGAATAGCCTTATCTGCATTTTTCTCGCTACGAGTCTTGATTACACGAGAATATAATTTCTTGTCAATAACCACACCGCGCAATGATGGAGAAGCTTTCAATGAAGCATCCTTCACATCTCCAGCCTTGTCACCAAAGATAGCACGCAACAGTTTTTCTTCTGGAGAAGGATCAGATTCTCCCTTCGGAGTAATCTTACCAATCAGGATATCGCCCGGCTCAATACGTGCACCAATACGTACGATACCGTTTTCATCCAAATCTTTAGTTGCTTCTTCGCTTACATTCGGAATATCAGAAGTCAATTCCTCCATTCCGCGTTTGGTTTCGCGTACTTCCAGAATATATTCATCTACGTGAACAGATGTCAGAATATCTTCACGAACCACACGTTCGTTCAATACAATAGCATCCTCATAGTTGTAACCCTTCCAAGGCATGTAAGCTACCAGCAGGTTCTTACCCAATGCCAGCTCTCCATTTGCAGTAGAATAACCTTCAGTCAGGATATCTCCCTTCTTCACGCGCTGTCCTTTATTACAAATCGGACGCAAGTCGATGGTCATGCTCTGGTTTGTCTTACGGAACTTCGGAATACGATATTCCTTCAATGCCGGTTCGAAGCTTACAAATTCTTCATCTTCTGTACGGTCATACAAAATACGAATTGTAGTAGCATCCACAAAGTCAATCACACCATCACCTTCTGCAGCAATCTGTGTACGTGAATCTTCACACAATTGTTTTTCGATACCTGTACCTACAATCGGAGCTTCAGTCTTCAACAAAGGAACTGCCTGGCGCATCATGTTAGATCCCATCAACGCACGGTTCGCATCGTCATGTTCAAGGAACGGAATCAATGAAGCCGCAATAGATGCAATCTGCTGAGGAGCTACGTCCATCAATTCTACCTGGTCCGGAGTAACTACCGGATAATCCGCATCACGACGCGCTTTTACCTTTTCACGGATAAATGTACCGTCATCATTCAGTGGAGCATTACCCTGAGCGATAATCTTGTCTTCTTCTTCTTCTGCAGAAAGGTATTCAATACCTTCATTTGACAAGTCTACTACTCCATCTTTTACTTTACGGTAAGGAGTAACAATAAAGCCCAGTTCATTAATCTTTGCGTAAACACACAAAGAAGAAATCAAACCGATGTTCGGACCTTCAGGAGTTTCAATCGGACACAAACGACCATAGTGAGTATAGTGTACGTCTCGAACCTCGAAACCAGCACGGTCACGTGACAAACCACCAGGTCCCAAAGCTGACAAACGACGCTTGTGCGTAATTTCAGCCAACGGGTTAGTCTGGTCCATGAACTGTGACAAAGCATTTGTTCCAAAGAATGAGTTGATTACAGACGAAATAGTTTTTGCGTTAATCAAATCAATCGGAGTAAATACTTCGTTGTCGCGTACGTTCATACGTTCACGGATTGTACGTGACATACGAGCCAGACCAATTGCAAACTGGTTAGACAACTGTTCACCCACTGTACGTACACGACGGTTACTCAAGTGGTCAATATCATCCACATCAGCCTTTGAGTTAATCAACTCAATGAGATATTTAATAATCTCGATAATATCTTGTTTCGTCAATACTCTGACATCCATAGGAGTATCCAGGTTCAACTTCTTGTTGATACGATAACGTCCTACATCACCCAAGTCATAACGTTTTTCTGAGAAGAACAAGTTGTTGATAACTTCGCGTGCACTTGCATCATCAGCAGGGTCTGCATTACGCAGCTGGCGATAGATATACAATACAGCTTCCTTTTCAGAGTTACTTGGGTCTTTCTGTAAAGTATTGAAGATAATAGAATAGTCAGAGGCATTTGCTTCTTCGTTGTGAACGAGGATATTCTGTACACCAGACTCGATAATCAAGTCGATATGTTCAGGTTCAATGACAGTTTCACGGTCAATTACTACCTCGTTACGTTCGATAGAAACAACTTCACCAGTATCTTCATCCACAAAATCTTCTGTCCACGTTTTCAATACACGAGCAGCCAATTTGCGTCCAATAATCTTTTTCAGGTTAGTTTTGTTAACCTTTACATCCTCAGCCAGATTGAAAATTTCAAGAATATCCTTATCATTTTCAAATCCTACAGCTCTCAACAAAGTTGTTACCGGAAGCTTCTTCTTACGGTCGATGTACGCATACATCACATTGTTGATATCCGTAGCGAACTCAATCCAAGATCCTTTAAACGGGATAATACGAGCCGAATACAATTTGGTACCATTGGCATGGATGCTCTGACCAAAGAATACACCCGGAGAACGGTGCAGCTGAGAAACAACTACACGTTCAGCACCATTAATTACAAAGGTGCCTTTCGGAGTCATATAAGGAATTGGTCCCAGATACACATCCTGAATCACTGTATCAAAATCTTCGTGATCGGGGTCGGTACAATAAAGCTTCAATTTAGCTTTCAAAGGTACACTATATGTCAAGCCACGTTCCAAACAATCATCAATTGTATAGTGAGGCGGATCAATATAGTAGTCAAGGAACTCGAGCACGAAGTTATTGCGTGTATCAGCTATAGGGAAGTTTTCCGCAAAAACCTTATACAAGCCATCATTCTTTCGTTTTTCGGGTGGGGTATCTAATTGCAAGAAGTCCTGAAATGACTTCAACTGTACTTCCAGGAAATCCGGATACTGCATCGGATTCTTAATAGAAGCAAAATTAATTCGTTGATTTTGAGTTTCTGAAGACATCTGTATGGAGTTTAAAATGTAAAAACTAGGATAATAACAGTCGGTCACTCTCACAGTTCCGACAGATGAAACCTAGTGAACTTAATATAGACGCAAAAAGGTTAAGAATCCTCTTTACAGAGGACTCTTAACCGAACTACCTGATTTACAGGATAATCTTATTTAAGTTCAACTTCAGCTCCAGCTTCTTCCAAAGTTTTCTTCAAAGATTCAGCTTCGTCTTTAGCCAAACCTTCTTTTACTGTGCTAGGAGCACCGTCAACCAAGTCTTTTGCTTCTTTCAAGCCAAGACCACAAGCTTCTTTAACGGCCTTAACAACCTGCAATTTAGCAGCACCTGCGCTCTTCAAAACTACATCGAATGAAGTTTTTTCTTCAGCAGCAGCTGCACCAGCAGCAGCAGGACCAGCAGCAACAGCTACAGCTGCAGCAGCAGGTTCAATACCGTATTCTTCTTTAAGGATAGTTGCAAGTTCATTAACTTCTTTTACTGTCAAGTTAACTAATTGTTCTGCAAAAGCTTTCAAATCTGCCATTTTTGTATGAAATTTAATTGTTTGTACTATTTAAATATTAAAGTTGTTTGGTATATTCTCGACTAGGCACAGAGTGCAATTATTCTGCACGTTCTGCCAAAGTCTGAAGAACTCCGTGAATGGTGTTGCCACCTGATTGAAGAGCCGAGATAACGTTCTTTGCAGGAGACTGCAGAAAAGCCACGATTTCTGCAATAACTTCGTTCTTGCTCTTGATTGTTGCGAGAGCTTCCAACTGGTCTGCACCCACGTAGAATCCTTCTTCTGCATAAGCAGCTTTCAGGGCAGGAACTCCATCTTTGTATTCCTTCAACAGTTTTGCCGGAGCATTAGCTGTTTCACAGAACATTACAGAAGTAGTACCCTTCAAAGAATCAAACAATGGTGAGTAATCCACATCCAAGCTCATCAAAGCCTTGTGAAGCAAAGAATTCTTCACAACTATCAGCTTGATACCAGCCTTGAAACATTTTTTACGAAGGTCACTTGTAGCAGCTGCATCCATTGCAGTTGTATCAACCAAGTAAAAATGTCCGTATTGCTTTACAGTATCTGCTAACTGACCAATAATTACGCCTTTATCTTCCTTTCTCATGATTCCTCCTTAATTATTAGATTTCGTCTACTGATTTAGGGTCAATCTTAATACCCTTACTCATAGTACTTGAAAGATAAATACTCTTGATATAAGTACCTTTAGCTGTGGTCGGTTTCAGTTTAATGATAGTAGCGATAAATTCTTTCGCATTTTCACGGATCTGCTCAGCAGAGAAAGAAACCTTACCGATTGAAGTATGAACGATACCGCTCTTATCAACCTTAAAGTCAATCTTACCTTGCTTAACTTCCTTAACAGCCTTAGCTACATCCATAGTTACAGTACCACTCTTCGGATTCGGCATTAATCCACGAGGACCAAGAACACGACCCAAAGCACCGATCTTACCCATGATAGACGGCATTGTAATGATTACATCAATATCAGTCCATCCACCTTTGATCTTTTCAATATATTCATCAAGACCAACATAGTCAGCTCCAGCTTCTTTTGCAGCAGCTTCAGCATCCGGTGTACACAGAACAAGCACACGTACCTGTTTTCCAGTTCCATGAGGAAGAGAAACAACGCCTCTTACCATCTGGTTAGCCTTACGAGGGTCTACACCTAAACGTACGTCAATATCTAATGAAGCATCAAACTTTGTAAAAGTAATTTCCTTTACCAATTCAGAAGCTTCCTTCAGTGAGTATGCTTTCCCTGCTTCAATCTTTTCTGCAGCCAACTTTTGATTTTTTGTCAGTTTACCCATTATCAATTGAAGTTAATTAGTTATTACCCGGGAAGTCACCTTTTACAGCGATACCCATACTTCTAGCTGTTCCTGCTACCATTGACATAGCAGATTCGATAGTAAAGCAGTTCAAGTCAACCATCTTATCCTGAGCAATTGCACGAATCTGATCCCAAGTCAGTTCAGCGACTTTCTTACGGTTAGGTTCTGCAGATCCACTCTTGATTTTGGCAGCCTCAAGCAACTGAATAGCTACAGGAGGAGTTTTGATTACGAAATCAAAAGACTTGTCTGTGTAGTAGGTAATGATTACAGGTAATACCTTACCTGCCTTGTCCTGGGTTCTGGCGTTGAATTGCTTGCAAAATTCCATGATATTGATACCCTTAGAACCCAGAGCAGGTCCAACGGGAGGTGATGGATTTGCAGCGCCTCCTTTAATCTGTAATTTGATTAGTCCAGCAACTTCTTTAGCCATTTTCTTTTGTAATTTTTATATAAGTATTTAACGAATAGAACAATTGCACGTAACAAAATGCATTATTCCTTTTCCACATCCGTAAAGCCTAATTCCAACGGAGTTTTCCGTCCGAATATTTTGACCATTACTTTCAGCTTACGTTTTTCCGCATTTACTTCTTCAATGAGGCCACTGAATCCGCTGAACGGGCCAACGCTTACTTTCACTGTTTCTCCTACGGTATAAGGGATATTCAAATCCTCTCCGCTTTCCTGAAGTTCATCTACCGTACCCAGAATACGATTCACCTCCGATTGTCTCAGAGGAACCGGGTGATCCAGTCCTCCCAAGAAGCCAATAACGTTAGGAGTATTTCTCAAATGATGAGCAACCTCTCCAACCAAAGCGGCTTCTACCAAAACGTAACCAGGAAGATAAGTTCTCTCTTTTACGATCTTCTTACCATTACGAACCTGATACGTCTTTTCGGTAGGAATCAACACCTGAGACACGTAGTCGCCAAGGTTACCATGCTTGATGTCTGCATCAAGATATTCTTTCACCTTGTTTTCCTTTCCACTCACGGCACGTAATACGTACCATTTTTTTTCAATCTCAGACATGTTTTCTTACTGTTTATTAGTGCGGATAGATAACATCTTCCATGATAAATTGGAAGGCAGAATCCATTAGAAAAACAACGAGTGCAATGAGGAGGGAAGCAGTTAAAACAACCACTGCACTACTAGAAAGTTCTGAACGAGTAGGCCATGATACTTTATGGACTAGTTCGTCATAAGATTCCTTACAATAATTTGTTATCTTTGTAAACATATTCTTTTAATTTTAGCACGGGAAGAGAGGCTCGAACTCCCGACACTCGGTTTTGGAGACCGATGCTCTACCAACTGAGCTATTCCCGTAAAAATAGTTCCCGAATTCCTCCGGGAACTATCAGTCTATCTATTATAAGATATTATTAGTCAAGAAGTTCAGTAATCTGACCAGCACCTACTGTACGACCACCTTCACGGATAGCGAAGCGCAGACCTACGTTCAATGCAACCGGATAGATCAACTCAACGTTGATTGTTACGTTATCACCCGGCATTACCATGTCTGTTCCTTCCGGCAAAGTGATTTCACCTGTACAGTCCATAGTACGCAAATAGAACTGAGGACGATATTTGTTGTGGAACGGAGTGTGACGACCACCTTCTTCTTTCTTCAGGATATAAACCTCAGCTTTGAATTTAGAGTGAGCTTTAACCTGACCCGGGTGACACAAAATCATACCACGTTTGATTTCGTTCTTGTCGATACCACGAAGCAACAAACCTACGTTATCACCAGCTTCACCCTGATCCAGCAATTTGCGGAACATTTCAACACCAGTTACAACTGATTTCTTGTCTTCACCAAGACCCAGGATTTCAACTTCGTCACCTACCTTGATAACACCAGCTTCGATACGACCTGTAGCTACAGTACCACGACCAGTGATTGAGAATACGTCTTCAACCGGCATCAAGAACGGTTTATCTACATCACGCGGAGGCAGAGGAATCCAGTTATCAACTGCATCCATCAATTCCATAACTTTTTCTTCCCACTGAGGAACACCATTCAATGCACCCAAAGCAGAACCACGGATGATAGGAGTATTGTCACCGTCGAAGTCATAGAATGACAGCAGTTCACGCATTTCCATTTCAACCAGCTCCAACATTTCTTCGTCATCAACCATGTCGCATTTGTTCAAGAATACGACCAGACGAGGAACGTTTACCTGACGAGCCAACAAGATGTGTTCACGAGTCTGAGGCATCGGACCATCAGTAGCAGCAACTACGATGATAGCACCATCCATCTGAGCAGCACCAGTAACCATGTTCTTAACGTAGTCGGCGTGTCCCGGACAGTCTACGTGAGCATAGTGACGGTTAGCAGTCTGATATTCTACGTGAGAAGTGTTGATAGTAATACCTCTTTCCTTTTCTTCAGGAGCGTTATCGATAGAATCGAAAGAACGCAATTCTGACAGACCTTTCTTTGCCAATACAGTTGTGATGGCAGCAGTCAAAGTGGTTTTACCGTGGTCAACGTGACCGATAGTACCAATGTTAA
>ENA-OYVX01000655-OYVX01000655.1-human-gut-metagenome-genome-assembly--contig:-NODE-655-length-15056-cov-3.632025_pt1 | contig 15056 bp, 9 predicted proteins | sample MGYA00244159_ERZ653375 | MGnify/ENA primary metagenome ERZ653375 (study PRJEB26926, sample SAMN06164942) | human gut metagenome | biome: ENVO:00009003; feature: ENVO:2100002; material: ENVO:00002003... | reverse complement strand
ATATAAGTACAGTGGCAAAACGTCTGGAAGAACGTGAAACGCTGAGTTTTACAGCTCGGACAGTGGATGAAAGATGGATGACAATGATCATTGTGCCACAGGGATATGATAAAGATGGGAAATTGTGTACAGTTCTGGTTGCAATCCGTGATGCGACAGAAGAAAAAGAACGTGAGATTGCGCAGGATAGGAATCTGAGAAATGCACTTGCGGCTGCGGAACATGCGAACAGGGCGAAGACTGTGTTTCTGAATAATATGTCTCATGATATCCGCACGCCGATGAACGCGATCGTGGGCATGACTGCCATCGCAACGGCGCATATAGACGACCGTAAGCAGGTGCAGAACTGTTTGCGCAAAATCTCGCTGTCGAGCCGGCATTTGCTTGGGCTCATCAACGATGTGCTGGACATGAGCCGCATCGAGAGCGGCAAGGTAAAGATCGAGGAAAAGGCAGTGCACCTGCCGGATCTCGTGCACGATATACGCTCCATCATCCAGCCCAACATCAGTTCCAAACGGCTGTCGCTGTTCATCGACACCATGGACGTGGTGGACGAGGACATCATCACCGACCCGCTGCGGTTGAATCAGGTGCTGCTGAACATCCTTTCCAATGCTATCAAGTTCACCCCCACCGGCGGCATGGTGAGCATCCGCATTGCTCAGAAGCCCGGCACGCCCAAGGGCTGCGGCAATTATGAGTTCCGCATCAAGGACAACGGCATCGGCATCAATAAGGAGTTCCAGAAGCACATCTTTGAGGAGTTCACCCGGGAGGAAAGCTCCACCGTCAGCGGCATCCAGGGCACGGGTCTGGGCCTTTCCATCACCAAGAATATCGTAGACCTGATGGGCGGCACCATCGCCCTTGAAAGCGAGCCGGGCAAGGGCAGCGAGTTCATCGTGAACCTCTGCTTCCCCCTCAGCGGGCAGAAGGCAGAGATCAAGCAGCTGCCCCAACTGGAAGGGCTGCGGGCACTGGTGGCGGACGACGATACCGACACCTGCCTGAGCGTCAGCACCATGCTGTCCAAGATCGGGATGCGGCCGGAGTGGACGATCTCCGGCAGGGAAGCGGTGATCCGCACCCGGTATGCCATGGAGCAGGGGGATGAATTCAGCGTTTACATCATCGACTGGCTGATCCCCGATATGAACGGCATCGAGATCGTGCGGCAGATCCGCAAGGTGATTGGAAAAAGCTGCCCCATCATCATCCTGACCGCCTACGACTGGGCCGATATTGAAGAGGAAGCCCGCGCTGCCGGTGTTACCGCCTTCTGCGAAAAGCCGCTGTTCCTCTCGGAGCTGCGCAGAGTGCTGGCAGAGCCGTTCGGTGCAGAGCCTGCCTGCAGGCCGGTGCAGCTGAACGCGGAGGCCTTCAAAGGGAAAAAGATCCTGCTGGTGGAGGACAACGAGCTGAACCGTGAGATCGCAGTGGAGATCCTGAAGGAAGCGGGCTTTGAGGTGGAATCTGCCGAGGATGGCGAGATCGCCGTCCGGAAGATGAAGCAGGCGGCAGACGGACAGTATGACCTGATCCTCATGGACATCCAGATGCCCAACATGGACGGCTACGAGGCAACGCGGCAGATTCGTGCGCTGCCGGATGCCGCAAAGGCTGGCATCCCAATCTTTGCAATGACGGCAAATGCCTTTGAGGAAGACCGTCAGAATGCACTGAAGGCCGGTATGAACGGCCATATTGCAAAGCCGCTGGATATTCCGCACCTGCTGCAGGTCCTTGCAGATGTACTGAAATAAACAGCGCCCAAAAGCAAAAGCACCCACAGCAAGCGCCACAGAGGTTTTGAATCTCCGGTGAGCAAATTGCTGCGGGTGCTTTATTTTTTTATGCCTGACAGGCGGCTTGTTACAAAATTTTGCGCAGCTCCTGCACAAGGTCGCCGATCACGATGGGTTTGGACAAAAAGCCGGTCATGCCGCTTTCCAAGGCATTGCGGCGGTCTTCATCGAATGCGTTGGCAGTCATGGCAAGGATCGGGATCTTTGCCAGTGCAGGGTCGCCCAGTGCGCGGATCTGCCGGGTGGCGGTATAGCCGTCCATCACCGGCATCTGCACATCCATCAGCACCAGATCATAGCTGCCCGGTGCGGCAGTGCTTACCTTTTCCACCGCCACGGCACCGTTTTCCGCCGTATCGACCCGGAAGCCGTACTCGCACAGGATCTCCTGCGCGATCTCGCGGTTCAGCTCGTTGTCCTCTACCAGCAGGATGTGCCTGCCCTTGAAGTTGGTGTTCTTTTTCGGCAGAAGCTCCTGCGCCTCATCCGTCTGTGTCTGGCCGATGGCGTTCATCAGGGTCTCGCGCAGGTCGGACATGAACATGGGCTTGGAGCAGAAGGCGGTCACACCGGCAGCCTTTGCCTCCACCTCAATGTCGGACCAGTCGTAGGCAGTCAGGATGATGATGGGCGTATCATCGTTCAGGCTGCGGATCTGGCGGGTGACTTCGATGCCGTTCATATCCGGCAAGCGCCAGTCGATGATATAGGCGTGGTAGGCGTCGCTCATTTCGATGGACTGCCGTGCACGCAGCACCGCTTCCTTGCCGGAAAGGGTCCACTCGGCACGCATGCCCACCTTGACCAGCATCTTTGTCACGCTGTCGCAGGTGTTGAAATCGTCATCCACCACCAGTGCCTTCAGGCCTTCCAGTTCGGTGATCTTTTCCACCGGACGGTGCTCTGCCTGCGCACGCATGGGCACACGAATGATAAACTCGCTGCCCTTGCCCTGCGCCGTCTGCACCTCGATGGTGCCGCCCATCATATCCACGATGTTTTTGGTAATAGCCATGCCAAGGCCGGTGCCCTGGATCCGGCTTACCGTGGAGGTGCGCTCCCGCTCGAAGGGCTCAAAGATCTTTTGGGCAAACTCCTGGCTCATGCCGATGCCGTTATCCTTGATGCGGAACTCGTACTGTCCGCAGCCGCGCACTTTACCGGCAAGCTGCCGCACCCGTACCGAGACCGTGCCGCCCGCCGGGGTAAACTTGATGGCGTTGGACAGCAGGTTCAGCAGTACCTGATTCAGCCGGGTCTTATCGCAGTAGACATCCTCATCGGTCACATCCATGGCATCCATATAAAGCTCCAGCTGCTTTGCGTAGATCTGCCCGCTGACGATGGTTTTCAGGTCGTGCAGCACATCCGAAAGGTTGACTTCCACTTCTTCCAGATGGATCTTTCCGCTTTCGATGCGGCTCATATCCAGCACATCGTTGATGAGGGAAAGTAGATGATTGCTGGAAGCGAGGGTCTTGGCAAGATAATCCTTCACCCGGTCTTTATCGTCAATGTTGCTGAGTGCCAGCGTGGTAAAGCCGATGATGGCGTTCATGGGGGTGCGGATGTCGTGGGACATATTGGAAAGGAAGGTGCTTTTGGCGCGGTTGGCAGTCTCGGCCGCTGCAACGGCATCCGAAAGTGCCTGATTCACCTGCCTGTCGGCGGTGCGGTCGGACAAGACAAGGATATACTTGGTCCTGCCCTCTACCTCGCTGCCCATGGCGATGTTATGGAACCAGCGCCGCTCTTTGGTCTCCCGATGCTCAAACTCGAAATCCCATTCGCGTTGCTGCCCGCTGAGCAGTCCTTCCAGAAAGTTCTTGTCGCGATCCGGGTCATCCTTCGGGTGCAGCGCTGCCAGAGCACGGGCATCCTGCCGCACTTCTTTCCACGGGATGCCCAGCAGCCGTTCGACGTTGGGGCTGACATAATCCACCTTGGAGGTCTTTGCGTCCAGCATCAGGAAAACGTCGTCCACGTTCAGCGAAAGCTTTTGGAACAGCTCGTCCCGGTACAGGATCTCAGTGTCCTTCCGGCGCAGGGTCGTATGGCTTCTGCGCAGGATCAGCAGGATGATCAGCACAGCAAGGCCAAAGGCGATGCCCGCCACGATCTGCACCGTGTGGAACCACAGCTTATCCAGACTGGCATTGACGATGCTGACCGGCACAAGCCCCACCATCGTCCAGTTCTGGACCGCGGTATCCTCGTAGACCAGATAATAACTGGTGTCGCCCAGTTTGACCCGCAGGTTTCCGCTGCGGCCCTGCGCAAAATCATCCGAAAGGGCAAGAATCTGTTCCTCGGAAAGGTCGGAATGGTCGCGCAGCATCGCAATGAAGTTGTAAATGATTTCCTTGCGATTTACGGAATTGTCAATCACCACCCGCCCATCCGGGTAGATCACATAGTTGCTGGCATTGCCCTGAAAAGCAGAGCTGTCCAGCAATCTCAGCACAGCATCATTATAATAGGTGATGGCAACGGCATCGTAGGCAAAGCCCCGGTAGCTGCCCTGCGTTTCGGGGCAGATGAACGCAAGCATCGGGGCTTTGCCGGGCAGCGCCGTATTCACGACGATATCCTCGCCATCGGAGAGCTTTTCGTCCAGATTGGTCTGCAGGCCAAGGTAGCCGGTTCCCCCGGTCACGGTCATGTAGTTGCCGTCATAGGAAAGAAAGTAGAAGTTAACAAATCCGGTTGCCTGCTGTGCTTCCTCGATATAGGCCTGAATTTCATCCTCATTCGAGGTGTTTTTCAGAAAGCCGTTGCACAGATGCAGATAGGTCAGGTTTTTGCGCACCATCTCTTTCAGCATACTATTGGATTTATACAGCACCTCTTCCAGATGCGAGGTGCTTTCCTGATAGATGGTCTGCGACATAAACGAGATGTACCGGAAGCTGAAACCGGCTGCCAGAAAGACCAAAAGAAGGATGGCAGCGGCGGCAGGCAGCCACTTGTGCCGGGAATAGCAGCTGCGTTTGGATTCGTGCTTTTCGTCTGCCATTCCGCTCACCTCAGTGTCATGTAGTTTTCCGGCTCTGCAAGCGCTGCGCCGCCGGAGATATAATCGCGCCATGTGTTTTTTACCCACGTATCTTCGCCAGCAGACGTGCCGCTATCGCTCGCAAGCAGCACTTCCATCTGCTTTTCCGTTGCAAGGCAGGTCACGGTAACGGTGTCGTTATCTCCCAGCGGCTGCCCGTTCCGGGTGATGCCGGTCAGGGTATAGCTGCCGTTATTCTCTTTTACCTCCACAGCAATGCCGCTGACCACTGGCAGAGAACCGCGGTTGAAGGGCACAAACCCGCCCTCGCAGCCTTCCACAAAGGCGTGGACGGTCTCTTTCAGCTCCGCACCGGTCATGGTGCGCTGGCGGGACATCAGACCGTTCGGCATGATCATGGAAGCTGCCATTTTCTGGTTATAATCCGCCTGCAGCACACTGCCGGTAAAGCTGTTTGCGGTGGCAAGCAGCACATCGGTGCCATACACGCCGCGCAGCGTGTTTGCCATCACGGAGAAGGCAGCGCTGCCGCCGTTTGCGTGGAATACGTTGGAATAGGCCTTCCCGGAGGTCAGCACGGTCTCGTTGTCGGCAGGCTCCTCATCGGCAAGGAGCTGGGCATTGAAGGCCTGATACGCCTGCTCAGCGGTAAGCTCGCCTGCGATCATTTTGGAGACCACATCCTTGGAAACGGCAAAGAAATCGTTGGAGGCGATGCGGATATACATGTGGTTTTCTTCCACCACGCTGCGGACGTCCTTCAGATACTCGGTCAGGCGCAGGGGAACGTTCTGGCTGTAGCTCAGTATGTCCTGCCCCTCCGAGACGATGCGGTTCTGCGCCTGTTCGGAGAGCATGACGTTCAGCACCTTCATGGCTTTTTCGCGGCGCGCGGTGTCCTGCTCCAGATCCCGGTTCAGGGCAACTTGGAAATAGGGGGTGGTCATGATCCACGGTTCGCCGTTCTGGCTGAAGAAGGGCAGAAAGATCGTGTCGATGCCCTCATCCTGAAACATCTTCACGCCGGCAGAGCTGCCAAAGTACATGGCAACTTCTCCGTTCCGGAACATTCCGGTCACATCGTCGTAATTCAATGCAAGATCATCTGCTGTAAGGTGGGTATCCTGAATGAACTGTTCCATCCGCTCAAACGCCCCCGGCCATACGGTGTCGTCCAGACCCACCCGCGCGGTGCTGGCGGGGTCGCTGTAGGTAGTGCGCCACTTGCGCCCCGCGGTGGTGGTAAGCTCGGCAGCGGAAAGCCCCTGCAGGGTTTCCATGCAGGTGTAGTCGTAGGTATAATCGGAGGTAAAGCCGCGGATGCCTACCTTTTCAAAAGCCTGACAGGCCGCTACAAAGCTTGCGTAATCGGTGGGCAGGGGAATATCGTACTGCTCAAAAAGGCTGCGGTTGACCACAAAGCCGTGGGCATCCGCGCACACCGGCAGCCAGTTCACACTGCCATCCTCGTTTTTGAAGCTGTTGAGGTAGGTGTTGTACACAGCGCCCGCCTCATTGGTCATGGCAAGGTTCATCAGGCTGTCCTTCAACGGTGCCGCATCGTGCAGCGAGAACCGGCAGCAGGTGATGATATCCGGCAGACCGCCGTTTTGCTGCAAAAACTTGTAAAAATCCAGATCGTTGTTGCCGACGATGAATTCAATGTTCACGTCCGGCAGCTGCGCCTGAACATAGGGCGCATAGTTTTCGTACAGGCTGGTGCTCCACAGATACACCTGAATAGTCTGAGCGTCTTCCTGCTCCTGTGTTCGTTCCGCATTTTTTTCGCTGCATCCGGTGAGCAGGGATAGCCCCATCACCAGTGCCGCAAGCATGGAAAATAGGCGGCGCAATGTTTTTGTTTTCATCCGATCCTCCTCCTCACACTTCTTGGACAGCCATCGTTTTGCGGTTGGCTGCTTTTGCTTACTGATCATACATCACCGCCCGCAAGAGTGTGTGCTGTAAAACCCACCCACGGAAAGGATGCCGCAATTTTTGAGTCTTTTCTGTTTTGCGCTCTCCCTCTACCGCGAAGGGGCACAGAATGACAAAGACATAAAAATATTTTACCACTACCATGAAAAATTTTCAATAAAATTTCATATATTGAACAATAAAAGCTGTGTAGGATTACAATAGATGTGTCACAAAGTGAAAAAAGACGAATGAGTCGTTCTGTGGTACAGTTAAATTGCTACACCAAACATCACAGAAACACATCATTGACAAACCTACATTGTGAACTCAAGAAGCCTGTCCAAAAGAAAGCATAAAAATGCGTATAACGCCCTATGAAATGGTGTCACGGGGCGTTTTATTTTGTCTTGTTTTGTGGGCGATATTGCGGTTTTGCGAAAACTTGCGAGACTAAATAAAAAATCCCACGAAATTACGATTCTAAACGTAAATTCGTAGGATTTTTGGAGCTACTGACCTGATTCGAACAGGCGACCTGCTCATTACGAGTGAGCTGCTCTACCAGCTGAGCCACAGTAGCAGATAAAATTTTCTTGCATGTTCTGCAACGAGAAATATTCTATCATACTTCCTGTGCGCTGTCAAGATTTGATTTTGCGGCAGAACAGGTGCAAATAGTCTGTGACGCAAAAAAATAACTGCCCTCCGAGAAAAACTCGAAGAGCAGCTTTGCACACAAGAATAATCAGTTGAACAGCTTACGGCCGATCCAAATGCAGATGCAGGCACCCACAACGGAAACGAGGATCTCACCCACGATGCCGGTAGCGCTCAGACCGATCAGGCCGAACACGATGCTGCCTACAAAACCGCCCAGAATGCCCAGCACGATATTGCGCACGGTGGAAGTTTCGCTGCCCATAATGCGGCCGGCGATGTAACCAGCCAGAGCGCCGATCAGCAGACTGAAAATAAAACCAAACATAATATTCTACCTCCTGAGTTTTAAAGCTCTGCGCTCTGCCCGGCGGTTTCCCGGGCAAAGCGGCAAATATCCTTCAAACAACATTTTTCGCATTCTGGTTTGCGCGCATTGCACACTGCCCGACCATGCATCACAAAGCGGTGGCACAGGTCGCTGCCTTCTTCCGGAGGAACGATCTTCCACAGGGCCATTTCCACCTTCTGCGGTTCCTTGATGCCGTCCACAAGGCCGATCTTGTTGCACAGCCGGATGCAGTGGGTGTCTGTTACGATAGCAGGCTTGCCAAACACATCGCCCATGATAAGGTTTGCGCTCTTGCGGCCTACGCCGGGCAGGGCGAGCAGCTCTTCAAAGGTGGTGGGCACCTGACAACCGTATTTATCGCGCAGCACCCGCATACAGGCGGAGATATCCCGCGCTTTGGAGTGTCCCAACCCGCAGGGCTTGACGATGGCTTCAATGTCTTCGGGTTCTGCAGCAGCCAGCGCAGCAACATTGGGATATTTGGCAAACAGGTCTTCCACCACAATGTTCACGCGGGCATCGGTGCACTGGGCTGCCAGACGCACGCTGACCAGAAGCTGCCAGGCATGGTCATAATCCAATGTACAGCCGGCATCTGGGTATTCTTTTTTTAACCGGTCGATCACTTCCAGCGCCAGCGCCTTTTTTGCAGTAAGGTCTTCTGGTGCTTTTTTGCGAACAGGCATTTCATCCACTCCCATCGACAAAAGCTGATACGATAATACCATGTTTTGCGTTTTTTGTAAACTGCGGACAAAAATTATCTGAGAATGATTTTCAGATAAAACCTTGCTCTTACTGCCAAAATGCGATATACTATAGAAAAATGCTGGGGGAATCGCGCCTCGGTACGGGAGGAGGAAAACACGATGAACGAACCACTGGCACAGCGTCTGCGGCCCAAAACACTGGCAGATGTCTGCGGTCAGCAGCATCTGCTGGCACCGGGCAGGGTGTTCCGCCGTACCATCGAGAGCGGACGCATCCCGAACATGATCTTCTACGGCCCGTCCGGTACCGGAAAAACGACGGTGGCACGCATCATTGCAGAAAACAGCGGTATGACGCTGCATAAGCTCAATGGCACTTCCTGCGGCACCGGGGACATCAAGGCGGTGCTCAAGGATATCGGCACGCTGGCAGGTGCGGGAGGCATCCTGCTGTATCTGGATGAGATCCAGTATCTGAACAAAAAACAGCAGCAGAGCCTGCTGGAATGCATTGAGGACGGCTCGGTGACGCTCATTGCATCCACCACCGAAAATCCATACTTCTACATTTATAATGCGCTGCTGTCCCGCTGCACGGTGTTTGAGTTCGAATCGCTTTCGGCGGCGGATGTGGAGCGTGGGGTGCACAATGCACTGAAAAAGCTTTCGGAAGGGGAGAGCACAAAGGTCTGCATGGATGAGAATGCCTGTGCCTACCTTGCCGAGAGCGCAGGCGGCGATCTGCGCAAGGCGCTGGGCTGTCTTGATTTTGCGGTGACGGCAGCTCCCATTGAGGATGGGGAAAAGCACATTACGCTGGAAATGATCCAGCAGGTCACCCGCCGCACTGCCATGCGGTATGACCGGGAGGGCGATGACCACTACGACATCGTGTCAGCCTACCAGAAGTCCATGCGCGGCTCCGACCCGGATGCGGCGCTGCATTATCTGGCCCGTCTGCTGGAAGCAGGAGATCTGCCCTCGGCCTGCCGTCGCCTGATGGTATGTGCCTGCGAGGATGTGGGCCTTGCCTATCCACAGATCATCCCCATTGTGAAGGCGGCAATTGATGCCGCCAACATGGTGGGCCTGCCGGAAGCACGGCTCCCGCTGGCAGATGCCGTCATTCTGGTGGCCACCAGTCCCAAGTCCAACAGTGCCCACGATGCCATCAACGCGGCCATTGCGGATGTGCAGGCGGGCCGTACCGGGCCGATCCCGCGCCAACTGCAGAACAAGCACTACGACGGTGAGGATGCGCTGGTAAAGGGACAGAATTACAAATACGCCCATGATTACGCCCACCACTGGGTGGAGCAGCAGTACCTGCCAGATGCCATCAAGGACGTAAAATATTATACCTTTGGCGATAACAAAAATGAGCAGGCGGCCCGTGCCTACTGGGCAAAGATCAAGGGCGAAGAGAACGTCTGAGCCACGCCTTACACCCAAAACCCAAAAACAAAGAAAAAGGAGAACGATATGCGATATTCCAAACAGCGTGAGCTGGTCATGCAGACGGTGCAGAACCTGTGCGATCACCCCACCGCCGAGGAAATTTATGATGCTGCGGTCAAGGAATGCCCGGGCCTGAGCCTTGGCACCGTATACCGTAACCTGAATAGTCTGGTGGATGCGGGCCGGGTGCGCCGAGTGTCCATTCCAGGCAAGGCTGACCGCTTTGACCACACGCTGCCCTGGCACAGCCACCTGTACTGCACCGTGTGCGGCAGCGTGGCCGATGCCGAGGTGGACGAAAAGCAGGTAATGAAGCTGGTGAAAAACCAGAAGGGCCATGTGCAGGACTGCGCTGTTGTGCTGATCGGCGTATGCGAGGCCTGCTGCGAGAAGCAGGCGCAGGAAAACGCCCACTGAACCATAAAATTTGCACGGAACCTCTTGCCCGGAGCGTATAAACAGGGTATACTATAGAGAAGGCTCTTTTCAGAAAGTGCAAGTAGATTTTCGCCGCACAGGGCACTTCGGCCCGGCGGAGAAGGATGGTTTGATTGGAATACATTAGTTTTGAACATAATAACATCGCCGCTGAGCTGGTAAAACAGGCCTATGATACGCCGCCGCTGGCCTTTGTGCACAGCTATGGCTGTCAGCAGAACGTGAACGACGGCGAGCGGATTAAGGGCGTGCTGATGGACATCGGCTATGGCCTGTGCGATAAGCCCGAGGATGCAGACCTGATCCTCTTCAACACCTGCGCCGTGCGTGAGCATGCCGAGCAGCGTGTGTTCGGCAACGTAGGTGCCCTGAAGGGACTTAAGGAAAAAAAGCATGATCTCATCATCGGCCTGTGCGGATGCATGGCCAACCAGAAGCACGTGGTAGAAAAGCTGCGCAAGAGTTATCCCTATGTAGACCTTGTGTTTGGCGTGGATGGCATCGACACCCTGCCGCAGCTCATTGCCCAGAAGCTGCAGAAGCATAAGCGTGTGCTGATGGAGCCCGCCCAGCGCCCGGTCATCGTGGAGAATATCCCCATCCGGCGTGAGAGCGAGTTCCGCGCATGGCTGCCCATCATGTACGGCTGCGACAACTTCTGTACCTACTGCATCGTGCCTTATGTGCGCGGCCGCGAAAAGAGCCGCAAGCCTGGTGATATCCTTGCCGAGTTCCGCGGTCTTGTGGAGGCAGGCTATAAGGAGATCACATTGCTGGGACAGAACGTCAACAGCTACGGCAAGGGTCTGGAAGAAAAGGTGGACTTTTCTGATCTGCTCAACCTGCTGTGCACGGTGCCCGGCGATTATCACATCCGCTTTATGACCAGCCACCCCAAGGATGCCAGTCACAAGCTGATCGACACCATTGCCGCCCAGCCGAAGCTGTGCAAGCACCTGCACCTGCCGGTGCAGTGCGGCTCCGATGAACTGCTGAAGAAGATGAACCGCCACTACACGGTGGAGCAGTACATGGAACTGATCGAATACGCCCGCAAAACGGTGCCCGGCATCACCTTTTCCAGTGACATCATCGTTGGCTTCCCCGGCGAGACCGAAGCGGACTTTGTAAAGACGCTGGAACTGGTGCAGAAGGTGGGCTATATGCAGCTGTTCACCTTTATCTATTCCAAGCGCACCGGCACCAAGGCTGCCGAAATGCCGGACCCCACCCCCCGCAAGGAAAAGACTGACCGCATGACCCGCCTGCTCAAGCTGCAGGACGAGATCGCCATGGCGCTGGTCAAGGCGCAGGTTGGTCAGACTGTGAAGGTACTGGTAGAGGGCTTTGGCCGCAATGAGGGCACCCTCTCCGGCCGTCTGGACAACAACCTGACGGTGGAGTTCACGGCAGACGCTTCCCTGATGGGCAGCTATGCCAACGTACATCTCACGGGCGCACGGGCGACTGTGCTGCTGGGTGAGCTTGCCTGAGTGATTCCGGGGCAGTGCCCCTGAACGTATAAATAAGAAGGAGACCATTCAAATGGATTGCATTGATCTTTTCAAGCGCGCAGCCGTTGCGCTGCAGACCGATAGCCGCTACCTCGTTCTGGATCAGACCCGCAAGGCAAACGATAAGGACGAAGAGCTGCAGAACCTGATCGGCGAGTTCAACCTCGCCCGCATGGATCTGAACAATGAGATCGGCAAGAGCGAGCGCAACGATGCCCGCATCGCCGAACTGAACGAAAAGGTGAACAGCCTGTACGGCCAGATCATGGGCAACGAGGGCATGGTGGCTTACAACGAGGCCAAGCGTGACTGCGAGAACCTCGTGAACTATATCGATGCCATCATCAACACTGCCATGAATGGCGGCGACCCCATGACGGTACAGGAGCCTTCTGCTTCCTGCACCGGCAGCTGCTCCACCTGCGGCGGCTGCCACTGAGCAAACTTTTTTTGACCGGAACGCGGCTGTGCAACACAGACCGCGTTTTGTTTGCACCGGCGGTTACAGCCCGCAAACCGGCTGACGGAACCATACAAGGGAAAGAGGAAAAACCATGGCAGAGCTTTCGCCCATGATGCAGCAATATCTTGAGATCAAAAAACAACATAAGGACGAAATTCTGTTTTACCGCATCGGCGATTTTTATGAGATGTTCTTTGACGATGCCCTGACGGCATCCAAGGAACTGGATCTGACCCTGACCGGCAAGCAGTGCGGCATGGAAGAGCGGGCACCCATGTGCGGCGTGCCCTTCCACAGCTACGAGGGCTATGTGGCGCGGCTGATCGCCAAGGGCTACAAAGTAGCCATCTGTGAGCAGGTGGAAGACCCGGCCAAGGCCAAGGGCCTTGTCAAGCGGGACATCATCCGCGTGGTCACACCCGGCACGGTCATTGAGAGCAGTATGCTGCAGGATGACCGCAATAACTATATTGCCAGTATCTTCCTCAAAGGAAAGAAAGCAGGTTTGTGCTTTGCCGATGTCTCTACCGGCACGGCCCATATCACAGAGCTGAATGCAGACAAGATCGCCCCGGCGGTCATTACGGAGCTGTGCCGCTACCATCCCAGCGAAGTGCTGATGAATCCGGGTCTGCTGGACTGCCGCGAGGTGACGGCGTACATCAAAAAGAATATGACTTGTTCGGTGGAGCTGATCGAAGAGGAGCGCTATGCACCGGGCCTTGTGACGGCATCGCTGGAAAACCAGTTTGGCCGCGACTGGGCGCAGACCACCGGCATTGCAGCGGACGGCCTTGTGCGCTTTGCCATGGCGGCACTGCTGGAATATCTGCACGATACCCAGATCAAGGGCGTGGAACGTCTGAAAACGGTCATAACCTATAATAAGGCCCAGTTCATGCGTCTTTCGCCCGTGACCCGCGCCAATCTGGAGCTGACCGAGACGCTGCGCGGCCGCGAAAAGCGGGGCACGCTGCTCTGGGTGCTGGATAAGACCAGTACATCCATGGGCAAGCGTATGCTGCGCAGCTGGATCGAGCAGCCGCTTATTTCCAGTGCACTCATCAACCACCGCCTGAACGCTGTGGAGAGCCTTGTCAAGCAGACCATGGCCCGCGGCGACCTGACCGAAGAGCTGGGTTACATTGCGGATATGGAACGCCTGATGACCCGCACGGTTTACGGCTCTGCCACACCCAAGGAAATCTATACGCTGGCCCAGACCTGCGACCGTCTGCCCGGCCTGCGCAGGCAGGCTGAAGCCTGCAGCTGCCCGGAGCTTTCCGAGCTGGCAGCACAGATCGACCCATTGGAGGACATCAAGGCCCGCATCTATGCAGCGGTGGACCCGGAAGCGCCTTCCACCCTCAAGGATGGCGGTGTTATTGCCAAAGGCTACCATGCCGAGGTGGACGAGCTGCGTTCCATCCGCGACAATACCAAGGGCGTTCTGGCGCAGCTGGAAGCCCGCCTGCGGCAGGAAACCGGCATCCCCAAGCTGAAGATCGGCTATAACCATGTGTTTGGCTACTTCATCGAGGTAAGCAACTCCTATAAGAGCATGGTGCCGGAGACCTACATCCGCAAGCAGACCCTGACTTCCGGCGAACGCTACATCACGCAGGAACTGAAAGAGCTGGAAAGCAAGATCTTAGGTGCCCACGAACGGCTCATCACGCTGGAGCACCGCCTGTTCAGCGAACTGCTGGAAAGCATCAGCGCTCAGCTGGACCGCATCCAGCGCACGGCCAATGCGGTGGCCCAGCTGGATGTGCTCACGGCGCTGGCGCAGGTGGCAGCGGAAAACAACTACTGCCGTCCCATCGTGGACGACAGTGACGAGCTGACCATCACCGAGGGCCGTCACCCTGTGGTGGAGCAGATGCTGAAAGGCAGCCTGTTTGTACCCAATGATACCACCCTGAACTGCGGTGCAGACCGCTGCCTGATCATCACCGGCCCCAACATGGCAGGTAAATCCACGTACATGCGCCAGAATGCACTGATCGCGCTGATGGCGCAGATCGGCTCCTTTGTACCGGCTTCCAGCTGCCATGTGGGTGTGGTGGATGCCATTTTCACTCGCATCGGTGCGTCGGACGACCTGTCTGCCGGTCAGTCCACCTTTATGGTGGAGATGACCGAGGTAGCGGAGATCCTGAAAAATGCCACCGCCAAAAGCCTTGTGGTGCTGGACGAGATCGGCCGCGGCACCTCCACCTTTGACGGCATGAGCATTGCCCGCGCCGTGGTGGAGTATATCTGCGATAACATCGGCTGCAAAACCTTGTTCGCTACCCATTACCATGAGCTGACCAGCATGGACCAGGATGTGGACGGCATTAAAAACTATAACATCGCCGTCAAAAAGCGCGGGGAGGATATCACCTTCCTGCGGCGCATTGTGCAGGGCCCGGCGGATGACAGTTATGGCATTGAAGTCGCCAAACTGGCCGGTCTGCCGGAGGCCGTGATCAAGCGTGCACACGCCGTGCTGCGCCAGCTGGAAGCCACAGCTCCCGGCGCCAACAAGGCCATGCAGCTGGATTTTGAAACAGTGGAAGCCTATAACAACCCCACCGTTCCCAGCGAGGTTGTGGACAAGCTGAACAGCCTGGATATTGAGACCCTGACCCCCATCGAAGCGCTGAACTTCTTGTATGAACTGAAACAGGCGCTGAAGTAAATACATTGTTCAAACGCTAAGGCAATACCGC
>ENA-OYVX01000650-OYVX01000650.1-human-gut-metagenome-genome-assembly--contig:-NODE-650-length-15100-cov-5.932270_pt1 | contig 15100 bp, 17 predicted proteins | sample MGYA00244159_ERZ653375 | MGnify/ENA primary metagenome ERZ653375 (study PRJEB26926, sample SAMN06164942) | human gut metagenome | biome: ENVO:00009003; feature: ENVO:2100002; material: ENVO:00002003... | reverse complement strand
ATGTGTATAAGAGACAGGAGAGGTACCCTGCAATAGATCAACTTCTAGAGTATGCTGGCTGTAGGCCAGCAGACATCAACAAGCTGCTTGGAATCACGGAAAGCGCGACTTCCTGAGTGTTGGCCGCGGCTGTGAGGCGTTTTCCGTTGGAACTGAGCCAGGACGAACAAAGGAGCGGAGGATGAGCAAGGCTGTGCTTGTTGGGCTTGTCGCCGAGAAACACGGGTTAACCAAGGCAGAAGCATCGGAAATCGTGAATACCGTGCTTTCTGGCATACAGAGTGCGCTGGTCAGTCAAGGGAGTATTTCCCTGGTCGGTTTCGGCGTGTTCAGCGTTGTCGACCGGGCTGCGCGAAACGGACGCAACCCGAATACTGGTGAGCCTGTGACTGTGGCAGCCAGGAAGGCGGTGAGATTCACCCCGGGGGAACCGCTGAAGCGTGCAGTGAACGCTCAGTAATAGATGTAGAGCCAGGCCCTTCGGGGCCTTGTTTCAGGCGTGGTTTCTGTATTGCACAATACAGAGACTTGAATGTTTTTTCTGTATTGCACATTACAGACTTGCAAGCAGCGGGGGTGCTGGTGAGCCACAGACGGCCGACCGAGGAAGCCTATGCAGAGCTGCAGGCTGCCTACGATTTCTACAATGACCATTTGTTCGCGAGCCAGGAGCGGCTGCCGGCGTGCTTGATCACATATCAGCGCGAAAAGCGGACCATGGGGTATTTCTCTCAGGCCCGTTTCATTCGCCGCGATGGGATCAAGGCGGATGAGATTGCGATGAATCCCGACTACTTCGCAGTGATTCCCCTGGTCGAGATCCTACAGACGCTAGTGCATGAAATGGTGCACCTCTGGCAATACCATTTTGGAAAGCCAAGTCGAGCCTGCTACCACAACACAGAGTGGGCCAACAAAATGGAGGCTCTGGGCTTGATGCCCTCCGACACGGGCAAGCCCGGCGGCAAGAGGGTAGGGCAGTCGATGAACGACTACGTCATACCTGGCGGTCGGTTCGATGTCGCAACCCGGGAGTTGCTGAAAAGAGGGTTCGCCATCTCGTGGATGGACCGATTCCCGGTCGACGTGAGGGGACCATCGCGTCCGATGTCGCTTATGCCGGCATCGCTGATGCCTCCGGCAAGTCAGGACTACCAGGGCGACGATGATCTGGACGCCGGCGTAGACGAAATAGCTGACGAACTGGATCCGTCTATCGCCCTGGCCTATCAGGTTCCTGCAGCAGTGGCGAGTCTCGATGTGTCAGTGAGGCAACCAGGTGACAGGAGCAACAGGCTGAAATATTCCTGTCCGGGCTGCCGGCTAAACATGTGGGGCAAGCCAGGGTTGAAAGTTATTTGTGAGGAATGCGAGGAGCGTTTGGTTGTCCTGGAGCTGTCTGCAGACTCTACCGAGGAAGCTCTTGCTGCTGATTGAACCTCAGTTCAAACTGTTGGCCCCATGGCGATGTTCAAAAGACTGGAGAAGACTATGCAGTATGGAGCGACTCATGAGTTCACCCTGGAAACCGCATCGGGCGTTTTCCATCAGGCCGGCATTCAGATCATGGGGCCGGACACCTGGTGTCCGCTCCTGGCCGAGAAGGCGAAACCGACCGTTGAGAACACGGCAGTGTTCTATACCCGTCTTGTAGGTCCTGAGGGCGGACCGACCGAGCAACTGCGCGAATTGCTAGAGCGTTCGTTGGCGTTGATCTCTTCTGGCGGAGCTGACCCGGTGATTCGTGTCCACCTGCACCGCGGCGAATACCAAGCGCTGGATGCTGCTGCTTTCCAGGCGGTAGTCGGTACTGGCGTTGCCGTTGTGGAGCTCAATGATTGACTCAGGCGGAAGGGGCTCTTATGGCTGACAGAATGACTCCCGAGCAGTTCAAGAGCGAGTATCGCCGCAAGGGATGGACTGGGCTAGCGCTCGCCGAGCGCTGGTCGTTGTCGCCTGCCTGGATCAGTAAGCTCGGCAATGATCCCGATCGGGAAGCGCACTGGGATGATGCCGTTCGGGGTCTCCCGACCGTTAAAAAATTGAAGTCCAGTTCAAAATAGCACTTGCTATAGATTGAACTGGGGTTCAATATTCCTCCGTCGAATTCATTCTCGCTGGAGGTCCTCATGTACGACGTTGTTATCGCTCGCGAAGCCTGCTTTCTAGACAAATCCATTTCGCGGGGAGAGGTCGTGTCAGTCCACCGCGACATGGTCGCTGCCATGAGCGCCCGGGACAAGTTGAACAAGCGCAAGCGCGCTATCCACAGTGAGAGCGCGTTCATCGCAGTACATTCGGAAAACGCGCTTCGCAAGGGCGATATCGTTGAGCAGCTGATCGAGGGGGCATGCCGAGATAAGGGGGAAATTCATTCATTTGGTCTGTAAGTAGCTGTTTTTGATCATGAAAGCCCTAGGGCGATGATCGCATTAACCACACCCGCCTCTATCTTGTGCTGCGAACTCCATTCCCATCCGCCGACAGCGTTTTTGATCCGCTCGTAGCGCAGAAACGACTTTGAGGCTTTTGGATGGCCCTTTCCTCAACCGTCGCAGGAGGTACTGATCATGGAGCACACTGCCGCTCAACCGGTTGAAACGGTCGTAGACATTACCTGTGATGTTTGCCGCCAGAGCACTAGCGTTGAAGGTTATGGTCAACAGTTTGGAACCCTTCAGGCACACTGGGGGTATGGCTCCAAGCATGATGGCGAGCGCTACAAGGTTCATCTTTGCGAGCTTTGGTTTTCCGCACACTAAGCGGCCTACGTCGCGAGCGCATGGTCAACGCCATGTTCGACGAGGAGCCTGATTCCACGAAGGATGAGTTCGGCCTGGTGCGGCGTGACGAATTCTGGGGCGATGGCTGAGCCTGAGCGCAGATATCAGGAGTGGTAGCCGTTCAGTCTTCAATCGAAGAGCTGAAGACAGGCTCGAAAATCGAACCCGCCGCTTGCTCCTCATTCCGGCCGGCCTGCAGCATGTCGCCCTTGCTCGGGTAGTGACACAGCAGCCGCCGAGCCTCATTGCGGATGGACTCCGACAAGGTGGTGTCACGAGAGAGCTCGACGAGAAACTCCTGGGCCTGCACCACCGAGCGGGTACGTTCGTAGGGTAGCGTCATCTGAACCTCCACTCCGCTTCTGACCTCAGTGTGCTGGATCATGAGCTACTTGCGCCACCGCTGCTCGTGGGCGGTGCCTGCCCGAGCAATTTCAGTTGCGCGGTGGCTTTAGCCAGACGCTCCTGCAGGCTCTGGGTTTGCTGTGCCTGAATCGAGGAGGCTTCACCAAGCCGGGTCACCTCATCCTGCAGAGCGTGGCAGCGCTGCTCCAGGGCTTCATTCGTACGTTCAATGCTGGTCAGCGTGTTCTGGGCGACCTCCAGAGCCTGAGCCTTCTGCGTCAGTAGCTTCTGCTGCGCATGCTGATCCTTCTGCTGCTGCCGCGCCTCGGCAAGCAGGCGCGCATTGTCGCGGTTCAGGTGGGTCAGCTCGTCCTGCTTGACGATCAGGGTCTGCTGTAGCTGTCGCAGTTCCAGTTGCAGTTGTTGTACCTGCGACTCGTGCCGGCGCTGCTCTTGCTCACGCTGCTCCTTGCTGGCCTGGCGATAGTGCTCTAGGGCATCACGGGCATGCTGATGCTTGTCCTCCAGCGAGCGAATCTGCCCGTCGCGGTCTTGCAGGCGCGCTTCCTGGTCGTGGTTGGCTTGCTGCAGGCGGGCATTCTCGACCTCGGCCTGTTGGCGCAGCTGTTGTTCCTGCAGCAGTGCTTGCTGGGCAGCCTGGAACTGCTCCGTGAGCCCAGCGCACTGACCTTCCAGCTGCTGGATACGGCTTTCGGCCTGCCGAATCTGGTTCTGGTAATCGAGTCGTTCCCGTGCCAGTTGCTCGCGCTCCTGGGCCACGTCGGCCTGCGCTTCCTCCTTGAGCTGATCCGCCAACTGGGCCACCAGGTTGGCCAGCTGCTCGCTGAGCGGCAATGCGGCCGCGTTCCGGCCGCGGTCGGCGTCTTCGAGTTCTTTCAGGTAGCGATGGATGGTGGTTTTCGAGCCGGTATTGCCCAGCTCGACCCGTATTGCGTCGATGCTGGGATTCTCACCCCGCGCCAGGATGGCCTGGCGGGCTTTCTGAACCAGCGCCTTGTTGATGCCGCCGCGGGCCATGGTCTGCTCCTACGATTTCATAATGGATTACATACCATGTATTTACATACTAAATTGTCATGAAGTAAAGCAGGATTTGAAGGCTTGTTTCAGATAAAATAACCGATGATTATTCAATATGATTGGCAAAAACGGCTGCTTCGCGGTCGTTTCCCAGTACACAAAGGGCACGCACGGGCGATGAAGGACGTCGAGCGCTACCTGCAAGCCGGCACGCGGGAAAACACCCGGCGTAGCTACCAGTCGGCCGTCGAACATTTCGAGGTGACCTGGGGCGGCTTCTTGCCGGCCACGAGTGACTCCATCGTGCGTTACCTGGTGGACTACGCCGACACGCTGAGCCTCAACACGCTAAAGCAGCGCCTCGCCGCCCTCGCGCAGTGGCATATCAGGCACGGCTTCCCCGATCCCACCAAGACCCCGACCGTACACCAGGTACTGAAGGGAATTCGCACCCTGCACCCGAGCCAGACAAAGCAGGCCGCGCCGCTGCAATTACAGCATCTGGAGCATGCGGTTGAGTGGTTGGAGCAGGAGGCTATGTGTCTGTTTCAAGCCGAAGACCTGGCGGGATATTTGCGCTGTCGGCGGGATACGGCATTGCTACTAATCGGCTTCTGGCGAGGCTTTCGTAGCGATGAACTGTGCCGCTTGCAGGTGGAGCACATTCAAGCCGAAGCCGGTGCTGGCATGACGCTGTTTTTGCCTTGGAGCAAGGGTGACCGGGACAACCTTGGCACCACTCACTACGTACCTGCGCTGAGGCGGCTGTGCCCAGTACAGGCCTATCTCGACTGGATCGGTGCAGCAGGGATTGCTCGAGGGATGGTTTTTCGTCGGCTGGACCGTTGGGGCAACTTGAACGAGGCTGGCTTGAATCCTGGCAGTCTGATCGTCCTACTGCGGCAGATACTCCAGCGTGCGGGGATCCAGGCTGACCTTTATACCAGCCACTCATTGCGTCGAGGCTTCGCCACCTGGGCCACGGCCAATGGCTGGGACATTAAGGCGTTAATGACCTACGTGGGGTGGAAGGACATCAAATCGGCGATGCGCTACATCGACCCTGCCATCTCCTTTGGCGGCCTCGCTGCGAGGCCTGCTCTCGAACTAAATGCCAGCACTTTGACTCAAGTGCCAGCTTCTCACTAACATCGACGCACGACAGGAGTGACGGTGCAATGAGTACGCAGACCAGCATCGAATGGACGGAAATGACCTGGAACCCGGTGGTGGGTTGCACCAAGGTGTCGCCGGGCTGCAAACACTGCTATGCCGAGAACATGGCGCGTCGCTTGCAGGCCATGGGCACGCCCGGCTACGAGAACGGCTTTCGCCTCAGCCTGCGCCCAGAGAAACTGCAGGAGCCTCTGCAGCGCAAGAAGCCGACCATCTACTTTGTCAATTCCATGTCTGACCTGTTCCATGAGCAGGTGCCGGACACCTACATCGACCAGGTGTTCGCGGTTATCCACCAGGCCTCACAGCACACCTTCCAGATCCTCACTAAGCGGGCCGAGCGCCTGGCCGACTATTTCAGCCAGCGCACACCGCCGGCCAACGCTTGGCTGGGGGTCTCGGTCGAGGACCGGGAGTACGGCGTGCCCAGAATCGACTGCCTGCGTGGCATCAACGCCGCGATCCGTTTCCTCTCCGCGGAACCCTTACTAGAAGACTTGGGTGAACTGAACCTGACTGACATCCATTGGGTCATCGTCGGCGGCGAGTCCGGCGCCAAGGCCCGGCCAATGAAGCAGGAGTGGGTGGATAACATCCACCGCCAGTGCGATGCCTTTGGCGCTGCTTTCTTTTTCAAACAATGGGGCGGCTGGGGCTCCGATGGCGTGAAGCGTTCAAAGAAAGCTAATGGCCGGCTGCTGAAGGGCCAGACCTGGGATGAAATTCCGCTGCTGACCCTCGCCTGATACCAAAACAAGGACGACCCGATGGCCAAGGATGACGAGAAGTACCGCTGGGACTGGGCAACCCAAACCTTTCCCACCATCGATCCACACAGCAAGATCAAGCACCAGATCATCGACGACTACATCCAGGCCTACATCGATGTCCTGATGCGGAATCAGCAAATGCCACTGCTTGGCCTATCAATTGTCGATGGCTTCAGCGGTGGAGGTATATATAACGACAGCGCAGGCGGTCACCACTTCGGCTCCCCGGTGATCGCCCTGGAAGCAATCCAGGAGTCGGAAGTGCGCAACAACGTGGGGCGCATCAAGCATCGACCGATCTGCTCGCAGCATCACTTTGTGGATGTGAAGCCGAAGAATACTGCTTGCTTGCACGCCGTCCTGGCCAGCCGCGGACATCAGGCCCGCATTGGACAGGACATTCACCTGCATACCGCCGAGTTCACCAAAGCTCTTCCGGCCATTGCGCAAAGCCTCAAGGCCTTTGGAAAAAGCGAGCGCGTTCTGTTTCTGCTCGATCAGTACGGCTACGGCGACGTGCCATTCGGCCAGATCAAATGGATCTTCCAGCACCTCAGCAATGCTGAGGTCCTGCTGACCTTCAATGTCGACTTTCTAATCACGTACTTAGCGGACCGCCACGCCAACCGCAAGGCTATTGCCAGTATCGGTCTAGAACAGTATGTCCCCTGGGAACAGCTACGGCACTTAAAAGCACATAGCTCCCAGGATTGGCAGTACCTGATCCAGCGCTATCTGTCGGACGGGATCAAGCAGGAAAGCGGCGCGCAGTTCATGACGGTGTTCTTCATTCGCCCACACGGCACCAACCCCATGGCCTACTGGTTCATCCACCTGGCGAACAGCTACCGCGCCAACGACGTGATGAAAGCCATACACTGGAAGTACGGCAACAATTTCTCCCACCTGTTATCACCGTCCTGCTTCTTTGGTTACGACGCTAACCGGGATGTGGGGGTGACCGGCCAGCCGGACCTACTCTGCGAAGGAGAACACCAGTTCGACCAAGTGACTGATACCCGGATTCGTGGGGAACTGTCCGAGCTGCTACCCAAACAGGTATTCGAAGTCGAGCGTCGTCCCTTCATCCAGCTCATGACGGAGCTCACCAACTTCACCATGGCAGACGAAAGTCGCGTGAAGCTGGCCCTGGATGTCGCGGTGGCCAACGGCGATATCCAGGCAGTGGACAAGGAAGGCAAGAGCAGGCGGCGCAAAGGCACGAGCATCAAGTCCACCGATATCCTGATCGCGCCGCCGCAGAAGACGTTTTTCTTCTTTCCCCAACAGAAGAAGACGTCCAGGGACACATGACCATCAACACCGCTGCCGCCAACAGTGTTAGATCTGATCCTGGCCTTGTCGACCGAAACGCTGGTCAAGCGCTCCACTGCGGTTAAGGCCTGGCCCCTTCTCTGGGCCTGGCTGCCAGTCTTGATTGCAAGCTCCAACGAGTGCGGCGATAAGAAGGGAGTTTCAAGCGGGCAAGCCCAAAAACTGCATAGTGCGTGATGTGCAAGTGAAAATCATTGTCACTTGCCACGGAGCTGACTAAAACCTGCCCAGTTGGCACCTCCCTCCCCGAAGTTAACTATCGATTAAGTATTTGATTTAAAAAGAAAATATAGGCGATCCAGAAAAATAATTTGACATGCCAGCCAAGTTCAAAGTAGACATGCAGGCATAGGGAAACAGATTTTCATAATAGACAGTAAGGATGCTTGAATGGATTTTTCAATTAATCCCCCCCAGCGAATTGTCTTTGTGGGACTAGGAACGATTGCCCAGTCCTTCCTTCCTCTCCTTTCTAAGGTTCACGACTTATCTACTTTAGAAATCTACGCGATCGATCCAAAAACACCACCGCTTATTGAGTACTTTGCTAACAGTTTTGGCTTAAAATTTATCAACTCTGCAATTGATCAAATCAACTATCGCGACATTCTTGTGCCGATTCTTGGTGAAGGGACGGTTCTAATAAATCTATCAACCGATGTCTCAAGTCTTGCCCTGATAGAATTATGCCGCTCCGCAGGGGCTCTTTATTTAGACACATGCATTGAGCCGTGGAAGGGCGGATATGATGACCCAACCATACCACTGCATAAGCGAACTAACTATCACTTAAGAGAACAAATGCTGTCTCTGAAAAAGAGGCTAGGCTCAGGGGTGACGGCTCTCGTGGCGCATGGCGCGAATCCTGGGTTGGTATCCCACTTCGTTAAACGTGCTCTTTTAGATTTAGCGGAAGAGATATTGGGTGATTGTAAAAAGCCCTCTAATAAAGAGCAGTGGGCTATCCTAAGCCAAAGATTGGGTGTCAAAGTAATCCATGTCGCAGAGTACGACTCGCAAATTTCTCAGAAATCTAGGGAGAGGGGTGAGTTCGTAAATACTTGGTCAGTGCATGGGTTCATAAGTGAGTCGCAACAACCGGCAGAGTTGGGCTGGGGAAGTCACGAGCGAAGTCTACCCACGGATGCGTCAATGCATACAGATGGATGCGGAGCAGCAATCTATATTGAGAAGCCAGGGGCCTCTGTTAGAGTTAAGACATGGACGCCATTTAACGGCCCTAGCTTAGGTTATTTGGTAACTCATCACGAGGCAATTTCAATTGCTGACTTTTTGACGCTCAGAACTGCCGATGAGACATATAGACCAACTGTCCATTATGCCTATCGCCCAAGCGATGAAGCAATTCTCTCTGTACATGAATGGTTCGGCAATGATTGCATGACTCCAGAAAAGACAAAAGTACTTCGTCCTGGTGATATCTTGTCGGGTTCTGATTACCTCGGTGTTCTTCTTATGGGGCACGAAAAATCTAGTTATTGGTATGGATCTATCTTAAGCATCGAAAAGGCCAAGGAACTTGCCACTCTCAACACTGCAACAACGTTACAGGTAGCAGCCGGAGTTCTTTCCGGTTACTTATGGATCCTGAGCCATCCGTCGGCAGGAATAATTGAAGCCGAAGACATGGATCATGAAGTGGCACTATCTTATATTTCACAGTATCTAGGCGAACTAAAAGGGGTTTATTCGGACTGGAATCCTACCAAAAACAACCCAGGCACCTTTTCGGCCATAGATAGCGACTCTCCCTGGCTGTTCTCAAATTTTGTCCTCTGAACAAGGAGCGTTCAAGTGTCAAATGTTAAGTCGGGTATTGGTCTTAAAAGCTACGAATGGTCATCCCTGGAGTTGCTGAAGGGTTTGTCAATTGAACAGATAAAGTCGAATCCCTCAAAGCTCGAGGAGCGTCGGCCTTTCTTTTGGCATGACATGAGCTCTGAATTTGATTCAATAAACTTCTTGCGCTACTTGTTTGGCCGTCGCGACATTCAATTTAGCAATGAATTTATCGAGTTCGTATGCCTGTGGCATCTCGATGAGCAAAATCATTATCGCGGACTGAGAAAGATTAATAGCGTACTTTACTCCATGCCGGAAGACATGATTGATCGCGAGATTAGATCGAACTCTCCGGACTTTTCTCATATCGAAGACTTCATGAAGGATGAATTCACAATTCTTCTCTCTATCGCATTTGATGAAGTGACCAGCACAAGAGCCTACAAGCAAGATGTAAGCTTCTTTGACTCGTTTGAAAACGAGTCTCTTTCAACCTGGATTAGATATGCTGCCCGTGATGAGGCAGCCCATTACGGTAATGCAATGAAAATTCTTCGCCTTAATCACTCTCATCGCTTTGATGAGGTTGAGGCGATTCTAGACAAGATTGTGGAATTCGAAACTTCAGAGAGCTTCGACTATCAGCGAACCTTTATATTTGACCATGACACCGACGACTTTTCTCATGTTTTATTGAAGGATAGTCGCGATACCATATTAGAGGTACTTCGAGGAAAATGACCTGGTTAGTTATGGCACTTATGGCTCCACTGCTGTGGAGCCTTTCAAATATCCTGGACAAGCTGGCAGTGATCCATCATGCGAATCACTGGACTACATTTATATTTCTCCTGAGCATTGGAAATCTTCTTTATTCTGCGCTGATTTTTCTTCTCTTTACACCATCTGACTTTGACACAACCTCAGCGCTTCTGAACCTGCTGTCAGGATTATGCATTTTTGGAATGTATTTCCTATACGCAATGCCGCTGAAGTCGGTCGATATCTCTACTGCGATTGCGCTTCATCAGTTAACTCCTTTGCTGGTGCTTGTCGTATCGATCCTCTTGCTTGGTTATTCGCCAACAGGGATTGAGCTGCTCGGCATTGCCTTGGTTTTTGTCGGGGTTTACTTTGCTGTGGCAATCGGCAAAGGGAGACCAGGCTCGATAAGTTTATCAGCAGTATTGCTTCTAATAGGTTCAGCAGTTTTTGGGGCGGTGGCTACGCTACTATACGATCACCTGCTCCTGAGTCACAGCCTGCCCTCGGTTCTTATGTTTAACTATGCAGGCTACGGTCTTGGCGGGACTCTGATGCTGCTGGTTCCGAAATGGCGCCATTCCATCGCAAAGGATGTCTCCGAAATGCCACCAAAGGGCTGGGCGGTGTATGCGCTGAGCAATCTCTTCGACGCCGGTGGATACGCGCTTTTTATTGGCGCATTATCTGCTGGTGGAAACGTTGCGGTGGTCTCGGTTTTGGTCAGTCTTCACCCGGTATATGTGCTAGCCTTAAGTCATTGGCTAGCAATAGTTAACCCAAAGATACTCAGCGAAAACTTTAGCTCGTCGGACGCATATAAGCGCATGAGCGCCATAGTCGTAATCGTTGCCGGCGTAATAATGATGACCAAGATCTGAAGATGCCATGAGCAAAAATTCAAATATCAAGTTGATCTCAGCCTCAATAGATGATGAGCTCTTACTCGTGGAGCTAATGAAAAAATACCACCTATACGATGGTATTGAGATGACTGACGAAGACAGGCTGGCTGCACTTCGCCCTCTCTTGTCATCTTCAGAAAAGGGCAACGTTTGGATTATTTGTCTTGGCAGCAAGCAGATTGGATATATTGCTACTTGCAATTGCTACAGTATCGAGTTCAGGGGGATTGAGGTCTGGATTGATGAATTTTATATCGATGAACAGTGCCGAGGACAGGGATTTGGCAGTGAGATTCTAGAAAAGGTCAAGTCCTTCTTGAAGTCTCAAGGTGCCGCAATAGTTCATCTAGAAGTGGACGAAAATAATCCTAAAGCAGTAAGCTTTTATAAGAAGTCAGGTTTCGAATTTCGCGAGCGATTCGTTATGATGAGTCATAGTCTCAAGTAAAGATATACATTTTGAGTGGTACCTATGATTACGCAGCCCCTTGTCAAATTGGCTGCTGAACTGGTCGACGTTCGGGCAATGCCGGCGTTTCTTTGTCGTGATCGCTCAGCGGCTACCGAATCGCTAGGTCACTGATCAAGCCGGGCTGATTCCGGCTCGGCTTGATACGGTTTAACGAGCTACTGCTGATGCTCAGGCTCAAGACTGGTCAAGGGAGTTAGGAAGCCCTGAGCGGAGCGAATCCACGTCGCCAGCGCTTCTAGGCCCAACTGCACAGATTCTGCTTCAGCCCAGATACACGCGTTCTCGGTGGGTGCAGCCGGGGCAGTCCCCTCGACGATAGTCAGTGCCATTGCGTGCAATTTCAGCAGTTCGTCACGCAAGGCGGTGATACCACCCATTTCCGAGAGGCATGCATCCAGACCTTCAACTAGCCGTAGAAGTTGGGATGTATCGAATCCGGCTCGCATTCTGTCCAGTGCTGCGATGTCCACCTCACCGTAGGGTGTGACTCGAAAAGACGCTGACGCAATCTCGATCATATTGCCTCCTCGGCCGCGGCCTTACTGGTCGAGTTGACTCGCAACGAGCCGGCAGCCTGTTGGAATACCGAATCCTTGATCCAGGGCTCCGGCGGTCGGTTGAGCTTAAGGTTGAACTCGCCGAAACGCTTGACGTTACTGGTCAGGTAGGGGCTAAGAAAGGACACGTCCTCATCGGTAAACTGCCACCCTTCGCGGGCTAGTTTCTGCAAGATGCGCATCATGTCCACGGTGTTCTGCAGAATCACCGACGAAGCCACCATGTCGTTGTAACGCAGACGTTTCTGCTGCTCGTCCGGATCGTTTTCGGCAATTACATCGCCGCCGAAAGAGAGCCACTTGGAGAAGCCGTTGTAGGACTCGATCTTGTTGGTGTTCGCAGTGACCTCCTGGCGCAGCTCTCGGCTGCCAATCCAATTGAGCAGGAAAATCGTGCGGATAACACTGCCCAGCGTCTGTGCTGCGAGGTAGAGCTTGTTGCGCCGGCTGTAAGAGCCAAGTTTACGTAGCAGCATGGGCGAGGAAATCTTGCCGGCCTGGATCGACAGCGCAATCTGCATCAGATCCTGCCAGTGAGTTTCGATCAGGTGCCAGTCGGCAGTGTCGGTGAACAGTCGGTTTATGTGCTTGTACGATACGCCTCGATCCGGTCGGCACATCACTAGGTCGCGCCAGTTGCGGATACGCGGCATCAGATTGATACCCAGGAGATGAGTGAAGGCGAATACTGTGGCCGACTGGCCCTGGGTGTCGGAGTAGACCGTATCGGGCTCGACGCTAAGGCTGACTTTGAGCAGTCCCTCTATCACATAGATCGCCTCCCAGATGCCTGGCGGGATGAAGTGCTGGAACACTGCAATGTAGTTGTTGGCCACGTGTCGGTACGCCACGGCCCCCATCTTGCGATAGCGGAAGTGGTAGCCGGCCAGTAGGTTGTCGTCATAGAAGTCGAACTGGGTACCGTCTGCGGCCACTGCTTTGCCATCGCCCCAAAGCTTGGGCAGGTCAAGTTGCAGATAGAGCTCCACCAACTCGCGATTAGCCTTGTCCAGTTTCTCCAGCGAGAGGTGGCGGCGATTGGTATAGGACAGCATATGCGGTGTGACATTACCGGCCAGATGCCGCGCGGCCTGGCTGGGACCGAGATTGCAGCCCATGGCGAAGATCGTCATCAGGTAGCGCTCGGCCGGCTCTTTGAGCTTTGGCTCGTTGCCGGACATCGGTCCGAAATGCCGCGTGAACTGAATCCAGTGCTCAATGTTGGCCATAATGTCCAGCACGTGCCTGGCTGGCATACGCTGCATAAGCGCCGTCTGTAGCGAGATGGCTGAAGGCGGGATGTCCCGCGCCATCACCCGCCGCAGTACCGGCTCGCCTGCATCGTTGATCGACACATCCCCTCGACAGGAAGGGAACTTGTCATCTAACTGTTGCGCGGTTTCCTCCAACTGGCTCTTGAGCGAGGCGACAAACTCCTTCGCTGTGGTAGGAAGGCCCACCTTCTCGCAGTATGCCGGTAGCCGCTGGAGACACTCTTCCCAAGGCAGCAACTGTTTACGGTAGTCGGCGAAGGATTCCGATCCCTGCACGCACAGATCACCCGAGCGCAGTTCACTGGCCAGGTAGGAGAACACGCAGACCTCCAGATAACGTCGGTTGGTAGGCGGCCCTTCACTGGTAGGGCGACGCACGATCTTCACCCAGCGATCTGATGCAAACGACAAGTCGACATGCTCATCGATCCATTCACGGTGCAGATTCTCACTGTCCTGAATGAGCTGAAGCGCCTGGATAAGTGAGCGATCCTGGGTGGTGGGCTCCAACTGGAGAAGGTGGCTGAGGCGAAACAGCAGTGAACGATGGGACTTGAAGTGCCTCCAGATCAGCGGCAAGTAGTTATTACCTCCTGTGGCCTGAACTTCAGCACAAACCTCTCGCAACCGATCCATGTTGCCATCGGGGGAGAGGTATTCTCGAATCAGGCTACCAGCCTCCTGGTCATCCGGCTCTTGAACCAGAATCTGCACCACGCCGTCCAGGGTGGCCGCCAGTTGTTCCAACTTCTGACGTTGACGTGCCTGGATTTGCTCCAGCTCCTCCTTGGCGCGTTTGTGGATCGTGGAGATTCTTCGGATGAACATCTCGGCCAGGTGATCTCGGGTTCGCACCCGCATACGGTAGATCAAAGCAAGCATCAGCGTGTAACGCTTCGGCAGCGAGCAGTCCTTCAGTTCAGATACATCCGACGCCGCAGCTTGGGCAGCAAAGTGGCGAATTTTCGTATCGACGATCCCATCAAAAATGGCATCCAGTTTCCCGAAACTCTCTAGCCAGGCTAGGTGGTCGATCAGTACCTCCAGATGCTTGCGCGAGGGTTTCTTGGGTGCCTGTTTGAGTGTGTTGAAGTCACTCTGCCGACGCCCGAAGTCCGTGTCGAGAAGATCCCTTAGCTTATAGATCACCTTGATTGGAGCTCTGGCTACCACAAGGTTGAAGATTTTCTCTTGTGCTTCTGCACGAGCGGCTTCTGCTAGGTCATTCAAGGTCGAATAGGCGGGCAGCTCGTAGTTTTGGCGCAGCAACTCGTCAATGATCGCATTAATAATGTCAGCGCGCTGTTCGAGGAGGGGAGCCATCAACTGTGCATGCGTGGATGCTATGTCTTGACCATCCGAGCCGTAGAACGGTCGAACCCCAAGTTTTTCCCGAACGGCACTCATATGGCGGTAAAGCTGCATCCACTTGTAGGGTGATAGCGCAACCTTGCTGCGTAGACCTATTTGTGTGCGGATGAAATCGACAACTGGCTCCGGCACTTCAGCGATTTCTGGAAAGTATCGGAGTACCTGAAAAGTCTTGAACAGAACAGCGAGATTCAGTCGGAATGCTGCATTAGAGCGACTTTTGACCCACGTGACTTCTTCCTCGGAGAAGCTGAATTCACGCTGAAGCTCGGCCCTCGAATAGGAGCGCGACAATACAGGGTAGGCGGTACGTTCGAGGGATGCCATGTGTCACTCCTTTCCTTGAACCAGACGGAAAAGATAGACCATGAGTTGCAAGCCAGCGCTTGCCGGATAGAAAGCCTTTCAGAGCAATGGCTTACATTCCAAATGAATGAATTTTCCCCTTATCTCGGCATGACCCCTTGGTCTGTCTCTTATACACATCTGACGCTGCCGACGACTAG
>ENA-OYVX01000635-OYVX01000635.1-human-gut-metagenome-genome-assembly--contig:-NODE-635-length-15405-cov-4.009707_pt1 | contig 15405 bp, 10 predicted proteins | sample MGYA00244159_ERZ653375 | MGnify/ENA primary metagenome ERZ653375 (study PRJEB26926, sample SAMN06164942) | human gut metagenome | biome: ENVO:00009003; feature: ENVO:2100002; material: ENVO:00002003... | reverse complement strand
ACTCGACTAGTCGTCGGCAGCGTCAGATGTGTATAAGAGACAGACGATACGGCGGGCGCTGAATATATCGGGATTGAACGTATTATCCCCGGAACCTCCACCACTCATCAATATGAAACCAAGCACGATGCAGGCAACCGCTACCGCAATCAGTATAAAATTCTCTTTTCCGAAAGCAAAATCTCTTTTAGCCATCTTTCTCAACTCTTTATTATTCGTACATTAAATATAATACAACTTATCGACCCCCATCCGCAAATATTTATTCACGGCAAAAATGGTCGCGATCACGGACAAGACAATACCTAAAGCAAACACTGTCACATAAACCAATAATAATGTTTGCATATCCAATATCTGGATAAAACCTTTCAATTCATTTTGCAAATAATATAACGCTCCGGTTAGCATCAATATTGCCAAGATAGAGGCGAAAATGCCACTTACTATGTTATATTTCACAAAAGGCCTACGTATAAAGCCGGAAGTAGCCCCCACTAGCTTCATCGTATGAATTAAGAATCGTTTGGAATAAATCAACAGGCGAATCGTATTACTGATCAACACGAACGAGATAATCATCAGTACCACAGCCAAGGTTAGCAGGATCAAGCCCAACCGCTTCATATTATTATGGACCATCTCCATCATATCCTTTCGGTAAAGCAGCTCCGAGACCGACGTATAGTTTCTAATCTTCTTCTCTATCACTTGGAGGCTATCGGGGTTGGCGTACTCCGAATGCAGTTTCACCTCAATCGAGGCCTGTAAAGGGTTAAAGCCTAAGAAGGTTTCCGGATTCTCGCCCAGTTCTTCTTCCAACTCTTTCGCGGCTTGCTCTTTCGATATATACTCGGTTGATTTTATAAAAGGAAGAGCATCCAAGCTCTTCTGCATTTTCTTTATCTCAGTTTCTTTTTGGTTATCTTTCAGCACGATGGAGAAAGATAAGTTCTCTTTCACATAAACGGAGAGTTTATTACCCAACATCCCTATCAATAGAATGAGTCCTAGCAAGAATAGTACCAAGGAGATACTAATAACAGACGTAAGCCGGGAGTTAAAGAAAGAAACAGAACTAACTTTTTTATTTTCAGCCATCAGACTCTCACTTATTAACGTTAAATAAATTAAGGAGATGCGTACAGAGAACACACCTCCCAATTTTCTTGCAAAAGAACGAATAAAATAAGTAAGCCGAAAGGGTTTTAGAATATTTAACCTCTACAACTCTAACAAAGGCCATTCGTACATATACAATATATAGATTATTTCTGATTGAATACCAAGTCCAACCCTTGACTTCTATAGAATCCGAAACGGGTATCACTTGATATAAGCGGTAGATGTTCCGTTATGGCATGCGCAATAATTACGTGGTCTGAGGGATCTTTGTGTCCCTGCGCCTCATTGATCTCCATATGCGCATACGTTTGCATATGTTCTTTTTTCAATGGCAATATTTTCACATAAAACTCCTTTTCTATGGCGACGATCATCGCTTCTGCCGACTTCCATCGTTTAGAACACAGTCCTTTATTTCGATAAGCGACAATCAGCTCACGTACGGACTCGGCACTTATATAAAGAAGGGTTTCCGGTTCTTGGATAATAGCATCTATATCCCTATTTAGATATTCGGGATCAGATGCCATATATACAAAAATATTCGTGTCAATGAGATATCGCATTTACAGTAAAAATTTAGGGTCATTTACAATCAGACTTCCCTTTAACCGCTGCATAGCTTCCCATGTCTTACTTACCTTTCTTTTTCCAGTCTTCGCCACAGTTGTTTTAGTTTTGGCATTTTCTTCCTTTTTCTTTTCTTCATTTTTTTCCATAAGGCTTTCTGTTTTAATTTTCTATGATACAAAGATAACGTTTTATTTAATTATATCAGAACAAAAACAGATAAAGTAAAGCTTATAGGATAAAAAAGAAGACCGCCGGAACTGAGTATTCCTAGCGGCCTTCCCCAACATTAAAGACTCAAGGGTTAGTTTCTTAAAATAAGGTTGTTAGCGAACGTTTACTTTCACTGTTATACGCTTGCCATTCTCGTTGATCTCTATCAGATAGATTCCTGTCGATACCGGGATGCGGGTAGTTCCGATAATTGAGTCGCCATACAGGCTAACTCCAGTCACCGCTATGATACGGATCGAGATTGGACGGGCCGGATGAACGGTTATCGCACCTCGCTCGCAATAGATTTGATGATCGTTGATGATTTGTTCGATACCTACCGTGCCGGAGACAGTTACCACACAAGACGCCGTCTTGTTTCCATCATCGGTAGCCACGGTAATCTTGCAGGTACCGATCTTCAGCGCGGTAACGACACCATCCGCGTCAACAGTAGCCACCGTCTCGTCGCTGCTGCTCCAAGAGACAGTTTTCATCGTGGCGTTATTAGGGGTAACTTTCGCTTGCAAGGCAAAAGATTCACCTACGGCCAATGCCTTGGACGTGATATTCAAAGAAACTCCCGTAACAGCCACATCTGTTCCCGGAGGTGTAGAAACCGGCTTGAACTCTGCTATAATAGCCAAGGACTTATCGACTTCAATCTCTACAGGCGAAGTCGTATACTTCTCTTCGCCTATTTGAATAACGGCCAATTCATAATCCGGATTGGCTTCCGCCTCAATGGTTAGCTTAGTCGCTTTCGCCACAGCGGTTCCACTCGTTATCTCGGTCTTCTCACCCTCACCTTTCAACATATAGACTTTCAAAGAACCATTTTCCGGTTGAGCGAACGTGACAACTAACGCATCCGAACTTTTCACCGTAACCTCCGCTTCCGTAGTCGCATCCTCATAATTCGGATCATACGACGTGAAGATCACTTCCTTTTTCTGGCTATTGCCGGGTTTCAATATAGCTGACGCGTCAGCCCATTCAAATTTACCGGATATGGTAGTCCCATCGGCACCTTTCGCAACACCACCGGATAATAGGGATTCCGACAAGGACTGACCTTCCGTGATCGTAGATGCGGTAGGAGCCACTACCTTTACGACCTTCGCTTTCTTTATCACTAATTTCTTGGTTGCCTCGAAAGATCGCCAGTTCTCATCCCCGGTACGTGTTACAGTCACAAGATAAGTACCTGCGTTCAATGGGGTAGCAACCGATCCATCCGTATTTGAATATTTAATATTTACATCTGTCGGATAACTACCGCTCAAAATGTCTTTCAATTCCACAAGCCTTACGGAACCATTATAAACAAACTCCAAATCTGAAGGATTCGCCGTTATTTTAGGTTTATCCACAAAATTCGGGGTGTATGTCGCATCAGCCGCCAAAGTAACCGTTATCTCTGGGTTCTTTCTATCGGCGCTTGAGACATTATCACTCCAAGAATCAAAACGCTGATTCTCGCTAGGAGCTACCGCTCGCAACTTTAAAACCGTATTCTCCGGAACTTCCGAATAATCGCTAATAACCAAGCCTCCATTCGTAACCTCCGTATTTGAGGTACTTAAAGAAAACGTTTTTACTTCACCAACCGGCATTGAATAATCTACCGATTCATAATTACTCTTGTCAAGTGGGGTAAAGCGCAGAATATTTACCTGATCCTTTGTCGGGATTCCGGTCACATTCGCACGAAGCGCCGATTTTTGTGTAGAAGGATTCCATTCCACATCCTCGAAGTCTTGAGTAAGTTTAGCATCAACCTTTTCATAATTATCCCCTCCTATAGTCGGTACTTCCAGCAATGCCATACCAGCCTTCTTGATAATCAGCTCAGCAGTTACATCCACGGCTTTAAATAAATCATCCTCGCCACGGGTAATCCGAACTTTATAAGTTCCGGCCGATTTAGGATTCTCTGTCATTTCTACCCCACTCCGGGAATATGCGACCTTAAAGTCCAAACCGGAATAGCCCGTAATCTTAACCTCGAAATTCCGGTATTGCTTATTATAGACTACCGTTTGCGTCGTCTTATCAATCAGCGAGGCCAAATCTTTCTTCTCCACATAATTAGCGGTAACAACCATAGGGCCGGAAACGGTGAATACATCTCCATCCTTGATCTCGGAAGAGTTCACCATCATATTCATAAAACGATATCCCGTTTCCGTCTCAACAGAAGCGGTCAATTGAGTCATATAAGGAACCTTAGAACCGGAAGCCACCTCTTTACCGGCCTTATCTTTCAATACGACTTTACCCGCATTAGGGATATTCAACGCCGAGGTTATTTGATATTTCACCAATTGGAAACTTGCGCTCACCGTAACATCTCCGGTCCCAACCATAAATGAGCCATCAGCCTCATTATAATTCGCGCCTTCCACTTTCACGGATGCCAGCTCATAGCCATAATCCGCATTTCCTATCACCTTCACTTTCACACCTTCAGAGATAGCCTCACCGGGAGTAACAGGCGCCTTCGTATCCACCTCGATCAGATTAACGCTACCATTCTTCAACTCCCCAACCTTGACCAAATGTTTATCCGGTTCTTTTTGCAGGAAATCGGCCGATATATCAGCGGCTTGTGTCAAAGTATAAGAACCGTTATTCACCAAAGCCCCGTTCACCTTCACGGACTGAACCATATAGCCCGCATCCGGAGTCGCCGTGATAGTCAATAAGGTCCCCTGTAAAAATTCAGCATCATTCTTTACCTCCACGCCATTCGCGAAGACCTTCAAGGAACCATTCATCGGATCCGTAAACGTCACGCCATAAAGAACCGGATCGAAACGGGCTACGATATCCAAGTTCGCATTCGCTTGCAACTCCCGTGTAGCCGAAGTATTCCCATCACTCCAACCGGCAAACCGGTAATTCTTATCCGTGACGGCTGTCGCTTTCAAAACCGAGCCTCTCGCGTATTTATCATTTGCGGTACGCCCCTCCAAGATGACAGTACCGAAATTACTGGCGGTAACATTCATAGAATAAACAGGAATTACGTTCAAGGTTATAAACGTATCTTTAGCCGCATAGTGAACAGGATCATTCGGTTCGAATATCAAGTCGTACTTTTTCTTATCCGGAGAAGCGATCTCGTTCGGAGCTTTCCAGATAAATGATCCGGAAGAAGTACCATCGATCAAGGTACACGCCGATAAAGCCTGTCCTTCCTCAATACGACCCGGAGTAGGTAACACCAAACTCTCCACCTCTTTCTTACTCTCCACCACTAACGTAACCGTATCAGAGAGGCTACGGTATGTCAAGTCCTCCGCACGACTCAAACGGGCCTTATAAGAACCCACGGCCAGCGTGGAAGGCAATGTCGTAACCCAAGCCGTACCGCTCAATTGATATTCGATCTTGATATCCTCTACAGCGCTTGTTACCGTGACCGGCTTGATGGAGCCGACCGTCTGGACAAGGTTGTTAGCCACGAACCTCACCGTATCCTTGGAGACGAACGCAAAGGTATAGCTATCGCCACTCGTCAGACTAGGAGTCGTGTACGTGTAAGAGGTATTTCCATTGGCATACGTTCCCTTGATCTTCGAGATATCCACGTCCGAAGAGCCTTGCTTAATAGCCCCTAGCCTATAGTTGGCATTCGATACGATCGAGAAAATGACGGGCTTACCGTAAGCGATCTCACCACCGCTCATGATGTCCTTGTTGTCCATCTTGGCAGTAACCGTACCCTGTCCACCATCGACAGCGTAAGCCAAGGTATTGGCATTACGGATCGTAAACGTTTTAGAGGAATCCTCTAACGCGGCATACTCCATGGTCTCCGGACTAAATAAGACGATCTTATAAGCTCCGACTATCTGCGGTAACGTGGAAGTCTCCGAACCATCGGCCGCACGATATCGAACCACTTGTCCCGCTATTTCCGGCGTAAACTTAATAACCGGCAAATTCTTCCCGGCCACGATCTCGTCTTTTGTCGCCGAAGAACCTGTTACACTCACGGAAATCGTTTTCTTCGCGGCGAAACCTACCGACAAGGTCGTAGAGGCGGTTAACGAGGCGGTCGTATAGGTATAAGAGATGGTGTTATCCTTATTAAGCGCACCTTTTGGCAAGGCTGATACTGCGGTTCCATTCACAACAATCTTATTCAATAGAAATCCGGGGTTAGCGATAATTGTAAATACGGCAGGTTGCCCGTTAATGATCTCGCTACCGCTTGCCATGTCCGTAGAGCCCATCTTGGCGGTAACCGTACCTTGTCCGGCCGTTTCCACGTTATAATTTAATACATTCGCTTTAGATACCGTGAACTTCATGTTCTCATCCTTCAAGGCGGCATATTCCGCGGTCTCGGGACTGGTCGCGACGATCGTGTAAACACCATCCGCCGCAGGAAGTTTATCGGATAAAGCTCCGGAAGCGTTCTTATATTGAACCTTCTGCCCCGCTATCGTATTGGGGGTAAACGTGATAACCGGAAGATTCTTACCAGCCAAAACCTCATCCTTCGTGGCAGATAATGGATTGGCTGTTACAGATACGGTTTTCTTCGCGGCAAATCGCACGTCAATAACCGTAGAAGCGGTCAACGCCGATGTCGTATAATCCGCGTAGGAAGTCTCATTCGTAGAAGAATTAAAAGTTCCTTTCGGCAAAGTCACCTCATTATTATCTACGGTAAGTCTGCTCAACACATAACCGGGCTTGGAGGTAATCTTCAATACGGCTGGCTTATTATAAACGATCTCATCACCACTGGCGATAATGGAGCCATCCATAGAAGCGGTTACAGATCCTTGCGCCTCCTCAAACGAGTAAGAAAGCGTATGGGGCGGTTGTACCTTGAATAGAATCTCCTTGTTTATGGCGGCTTGCGTATCAGTCTCCGACTTGGTTACGACAACATAATAAAGTCCAGCCTTTTCGGGTAACTCATCCGTCAAAGCAGCAGAGCCATCCTCCCTGTATTGTACTTTATACCCCGTAATAACCGGGTCAAAAGTAACCTTGGGCAAATTCACCTTCGCCCTTATCTCATCCAAGGTGGCATACTCAGGAGAGATCGTGACTGTCACCTGCTCTTTTGCCTTGAACACCGCCTTGATTTCCGTACTACCGGTCAAAGCGGTGGAAGTATAGGAATAGGTGGTCGTATTATCATTTTGAAAAGTACCGCTCGGCAACGTGCCAATAGTAGCCGTATTCATCGTTATATCCGACAGGACATATCCGGGCTTCGCCGTGATCGTGAAAACGGGTTTACTATTATATGCCACCTTGGAACCTGTGGCTACCGTACTGATTATGGTTCCTTGATCCGTATTCGCCGAGCTATAATTCAATGTCACCTTGAACGTCGGAAGATCCGGGGCGGAACGTAAATCTGAATCTTGCGCATGTACCTGTGCCATCGCAATGACAGCAAGGAATATCGCTAATATACTCTTTTTCATGTTTATCTTTGTTTTAATCGTTATTTAACCCTTACTAATTGACCGTTCACGGCATAGATGCCCGAAGAAACCATGATCCGCTGTCCGTCCGTAACCTCGCCACGATAAGCGACCTTGCCATTCATTCTGATAACCACCACGTCCATAGGCTCCGGCGTGTGAATCACGATAGCGCCACGATCGGTAGTCACGTAATAACCATCTACCGGCTCGATCGTCTGGTTGCCCGTAACCACGCCATCGCCGATACGTAAAGAGCGAAGCGTACTCAATGTCTTGGCGTCTGTCAAGACAAAGCTTTGGAAAGGCTTGATCTCCGGATTTGCCTCTTGCTCGAAAGAGGTTCCATCCGTTGTCAATATATAAGCAGATTGTTTCAAGGTAATCGTAAATGTATTCGGATTCGAGCACATCAAGAAAGTACCTGTTTCAGTTGGAGCGGCAGGTTCTTCCAAGGTCTTGAATTCAAAAGCTCCTTCAGAAGAGATCGTATAGGTATCGCCATTAGCCGCCCATAATCCGGCTGCGCCAAAGTTGTCGGTCTTCACCTCAAATATAGGAGTCTTATTATTCTTCAGATCCGCAAACCAAATACCATTATCAGCTTCTTGAGCGCTTGGTGCTGATACGGATGCACCTTTCGAGTCTTTTACTTCCAGAGACGTAAACGGTACACCTAGCGCTTTCCAGTTATTACCGGATAATTTTGGAGCGAAACGAAGTACCTTAGCGGTTACCTTTTGGTTGACATCCGTAAGCGCAGATCGCAATTGGGCACCTTCTTCCATTGTAACGGTATCTAAAACCATTGGAGTAGAGAGGGTCAGAGTCGCTCCATCCAATACATTCACCTTCCTTTCCGAATAAGGAGTGGCCCACGTAGTATCATTTTTTATTTCAATAGCTACCGCATAATCTTTTATAGAAAAAGACTTCTCACCTTGGTTTAGCCAATAAACCCTTTTATAAGGATTGGCGATAGCATACGTTTTAGCCGCACTTTCCTTTGCCACCAAACAACCGTCCTTACAATCAAAAATCACACTATCCGGAATAACATAAGGTTCCCAAATGGCAGGCGTTGTACCTTGATCAGAGGGAACAGTAGGGGCTTTAAAGAAGGTATATTCCGCCGCATTTAAAGCATCAAGCGTTTCTGCTATAGTCGTATCAGGAATCATTATTATATCTCCCGCATAGGCAATGCCTTCATGGTAATATGTACTCCCATACAATTCTCCAAAATCGATTGCTGTTACTATAGAGACCGCTGCATTCCTAAATGAACCATCCGGTTTATTAATGATTACACAAGGTTTCCCGTTCTGGTCTTGCAATTGCACATCAGTGCCTTCCAGCATGATTACATTATTATATTTATCAGGATTCATACCATAACCCACTATAGTTGGATTCTTTATGTTATCAGTAGTTGAGACAATTGTTTTTCCTTTCAGTATAATCTTATTATCACAAGGAATAGGAGTAAAACTACCATTTATTTTAATCGGAGTCATTGCCATTGTCTCTTGTTCAGCAAACTTATTCCCGATATAAGAATCCTCAATCACAATCTCGTTATTGGAAGCTCCCACTGTAGAATTATTTGTTGATATCGCTATAGCCGCAAAGCTATCGGAAACACCCTTATTTTTTGTCTTACCTGTTAAGATACTCCCTCCCGAAACATGGACGTTCATATCTGAGGTCTCATACAAATAGAGAGCACCATATCCTACGATGTTCGATTTATTCTTTATTGTCAATTTTTGATCGCCGGCGTTATTAGCATAAATACAATAATGGTTATTTAGCAAGATTGTCGTACTATCTACCGTCACTGGCGTTTTTTTATGGTGAATATATACACCAAATTGATTCGAACCGTTCACCTGTCCCTCAATCTTTGTATTAACAAGAGAGACATCCGTCAGTTCTCCATCAATAAGAACTCCAGATTGTGCGTTAGCCGCCAAATTTATTGTAGTATTTTCAACACGTACAGTCCCCTTTGCCGTTGCTCCCAGAAGAATCGCATTTTGTAATGCTTCCGCAGGATTTGGGTTCTTACGATCACCATAGCCTTGTGTATTATTATTCATAATACAATTATCTATCAACAAATCCGCATTACCGGTTACCTCTATAATTGGAGTACATTTTCCAGAGGTAACTTTCGTTGGCGTATAATCGATACTCAATCCTTTTATTTTAACATCGGTAGCAGTATTATTGGCAGAGCCATTAACCAAGATCGCACCTTTTATAATAGTCTTGTCCTGCCCAGCTCCTTGAATTGTGATAGATTTATCTAATGGTAGAGTCATTGGTAAAGTATATTCTCCTTCCGGGAAAACGATACGATTTTGATCTGTCAAATCTACCTCAGAAAGTAGACCAGACATATCGCAAGCCGCATTACGTAATGAACCATCTTGGTTGAATACAGTAATCGCTGATTTCTCATCCGCGATCTGGTACTTAACCGTATTGTCGCAATTAAAAGTATTCGTTTTATAGTCCTGTATCAAAACCCCTACATTATTTTTATTCACTTTCAGTACAGAGCCCTCACCAATATTAAATGTATTACCCGTACTACGAACAGAAATAGGATATTGCAGAGCTGTACTTTCCATAAAAGCAAACAAATTAGTATTTTTTATATCAAAGGAATTGTTAATCGCATTGTCTTCTTCATCTTTATTTAATACAATCGTAGCAAAATCATTTGATCCTTTAAGTTGATAGTTATGAGACTCCAATGTTGAATTAGCTATCTTAAACTTATTATTAGATGACCAAATATTGAGTGCCGCCCATGAATCTATTTTTGAATCTACAATTGAAATCGAAAGATTATCATTTAGCGCTGTTACATTTATTGCATAATAAAATCCTTTGATAGTACTATTATTTTTCATTTCTATGGACGATCCATTCATATTTGAGAAACTTATTCCTCTACTATAAGTACCATTCTTCGGATATACCGCAGAAAGAATATGAGAATTATCCAATACAATAGTATTTTTCACCTTAGTCGTATTTCCAAACGAAGAGAACCCTCGATTGTAAGACCCTTCTAAATAAATACAAGAATTCGTAAGAGATACATTCACATTATCACAAATACTATTAGAATCATAGCTTTTTCCCAGATTAACAATGCCCATAGAACTTTTACCCCAACCATCACCACTACCTGCTGTTAGTTGATGAAGATGGACCCCAGACAAATTCAAATTCACATTCTTAGACATCACATTAATAAGGCCTTGGCTTAATGTTGTAGCTTTTGTAATCTGTAAATTCCGCAAATTGACATTGATTACGCTCTCTTCCTCATCCCGTTGAATATCTAGCTGCCCTTCTATAATACAATTTGTCGAATCACTGCCAATAATTGTAATAGACTTTGGAATAACAATAGGTGAAACTTGGGGATAAATTCCCTCTGCCACACGAATGGTAGCCCCATCTGCGGCTTTTTCAATCGCTTTCGCAATTGTAGCCAAAGGAGCTTCCACACCACCTCCGTTACCATCAGAACCCGAAGTGCTGACATACAAATCCGTCTGTCCCCACCCCACACTCGTTGCCACCATAAACACGGCGAACAAGAAAAGTAGTCTTCTTTTCATACGATTAATTTTTATAAGTTAGTAATATTCAATTATTTAAAACATTTACCCTATATTCATAAACTCTGTAGTTTCCAGCACATCAGTCTTCTCATAATCATCATTTACAAGCAGTTATGCGAAATCATCGGTTATAAAACGACTAGTCTAAACGATCATTTTATTCTGGCGTTTTATTGAATTCAACACATAAGCGTCCATATTTACGTTTATGCGTTGATAATCAATTTTTAAAAGTTTCTCTGGATTTTGTTTTATTCAAAAATATAGCCTATCTTTAACGCCTAGAATAAACGATCGTTTAGACTAGGCGTTTTTATCTATTACAGAATACTTATAGATCAAAGATTTTTACGTAAAAAATTTTTCTACTCTAAAAACTTCATATCATCACAAGCTATAAGATTCTCTTCTTAAAGCATGTGGAATAGCATAACTAACCAAATATCAGACTGCAACTATACATAATTGAGATAAAAGGAATTCTACAATATTGATTTTATGAAAACATCTACAATATCTACCACTACGCCATGTATGCTTTATAAATCAAAGCATTACATATAGGTTGTAGATAGCCTGACATCTACAATTATCATTCAACATCTACCACTTATACTTGACATTGATACTTTTTCTTTGCATTGGATGAGAATACGTGTTATTTTTGAAAGACATGCGCAAAGCGATAGGGTTAATAAGAGTTTCCCTTAGGGGAACAAAGAGTTTCCCTAGAAGAAAACTAAAGTTTCATAAGCACGAACCAAAAGTTTTCCCCTATGAAAACTTTTGTTTTATGCCTTAAAAACTATAAATACCTATTATTCAATATTTTAAATCAATACACAAGGTATACAAATAACCAAGCAGACAGCCAGTTGGCATACCGTCGCAGAACGAGTAATGTTGTTAGCGAATAGTGAACGGCTGCATTTAGTGGTTGAAAAGCAGTAAATAGTGGTAGATGCAAGCTGATAGTGGTAGATGTTTATTATCTACCACCATTCAACAAATTTCTTATAATTAGATACTTATATAGATAATGGCAGATATGGTAGATGATTTAGTTTTTTCATTTCTATATATAACCCCATTCGCAAGAATGTTGCAGCAGTTTATAATAAACAAGACTTTATATAATCTTCTATTTCTTGAGCAGTTACAGCATAAGTCGGTGCAAGTTGCTCAAAATGGGAGTCTCTTGTAAAACGAGAGCCGTTGGTGAGCATAGCCAACAGGTTTTTGGATTTCAATTTATGTCCAGAGTAAGTGAGGGCTAAAGATACCAAATCGTTGATAGGTACACCAGACTTTAAGATGGAATAAATATCATAATAATCGCGAAAATTACTCCTACGCAGCAGCACCTCCATCTTCATAGCTCCAATAGACTTTACATCTGCCAATCTGAGATTATTCAGATATTCCACAGGCATACTGACAGGAGAATATTTGGGGCAGGCATAAAACGAGAACTTTACTCCAGACACTAAATATTCCACATGGTCTATATCTAAAATGTTCTTATGCTGAGTGTCACCTATTGCAGCGAGCTCTTTCTCTATCTGATACCATGCCACTTCCATTTTCTCTGTTTTAGAAGTACGCCATTTCATAAAGTCCAAGTCCTCACTTTGCCGAGTTCCCATTTGCAATGACAAAGCAGTGCCACCTACCAAGAGATAGGGTTTGATGCAGTCCAGCTTAGAGACAGCTTCAAAAACTTGCAGCGTGTGTGGAGCTAAACCTTTCATGCAAACATTTTATTAAGGTGGCGAGTAGCCATAGACTTTATATAAGCATCTGGCTTCTTTGCCTTGAAATAATACCATGCGAAGAAACGATTCAACGTGTAGAGATATTCCGCTTGGGGAACAAGATAATCCAGCCACACCTGCTTGATTTTCTTGAAAGGATAAATTAGAAACAGTTGGTTTATTTCTTCCAAGTCAAGATGCAACAAAGTTTTCTCTATCAGCATATCATCTGGAATATCCTTGATAGAGTTTTCGTTGTACGACCAGAAGCAGTGTTCTTGCTTCAGTTTCGCCAATAGTTCTTGTTTTACCACATCTCTTGACATAACTTCCTGTTTTAGAATAACACAAATTTAGTGATTATTCTTGTCAGAAGCAAATCACAATAGAGAATGTTACATTGTGAATAAGATTTTTAAATAAGAGAAACGCCAATATCGCTCGAAATGGAACGTATTGGCGTTTTCTTTTTCTTATTCCTCCACAGGTTCCCCGAACAGGGTAGCCGAGGAAGCCTTATGGATCTTGACTTTTATGAATTGACCTACATGATAGTTCTTCTTGTCAAAGATAACCACCTTGTTTTGGCTGGTTCGTCCGAACAATTGCTCACGGGAACGTTTCGAGAATCCTTCTATCAGAACCTCGAAAGTCTTGCCTATATCCCGCAAGTTACTTTCCTCGGACAACTTATTTTGCAAATCGATCATACCTTGCAAACGGCGTACCTTCTCTTCTTCCGGTACATTATCCTCCAAATGGCTAGCGGCATATGTACCCGGACGCTCAGAATATTTAAATAAGAAAGCACTATCATATCCCACTTCACGCATCAAGGATAAAGTCTCTTGATAATCCTCCTCGGTCTCGGAATGGAAACCGCAGAATAAATCAGTCGAGATAGCGCAATCCGGTACGATACGACGGATCGCCGCTATACGGTCCAGATACCATTCACGAGTATATTTACGATTCATGACCTTCAAGATGCGACTGCTGCCAGATTGGGCAGGCAGATGGATAAACTTACAGATATTGTCGTTCGCGGCAATCACACGTAAGGTATCATCGCTCATGTCCTTCGGATGGGAGGTCGTAAAACGAATTCGCATATCGGGAACCTCTTTCGCCACACGATCCAACAAGATCGGGAAGGTTATGGTCTCACCTTCTTTCTCGAAAGAATAGGAGTTTACATTTTGTCCCAACAACGTAACTTCCTTAAAGCCTTTCTCGTGCATATCCCGTATCTCATTCAAGATACTCTCGATATCCCGGCTACGCTCGCGTCCTCTTGTATAAGGTACGATGCAATACGTACAAAAATTATTACAACCGCGCATAATAGACACGAAACCGGAGATATGTACGCCCGGTAACTTCAAAGGAATAACATCCTTATAGGTCTCTTGGGTAGAAAGCTCCACGTTGATCGCTTTCTCTCCGTGCTCTACCGCTCCCACCAAGTTCGACAAGTCCAGATAAGAATCCGGTCCTACCACCAAGTCGGCATGATGCACATGGATCAGGTCTTCCTTCACTCGTTCGGCCATACATCCCAATACACCGACAATTAATGACTTCTTTTTCCGTTTTAAAGACTGGAAATACTGTAGCCGCCCATAGATTTTCTGTTCGGCGTTGTCGCGTACGGAGCAAGTATTCACGAAGATGGCATCCGCCTCCTCGATATTCTCCGTCATACTATAGCCATCCATCTTCATGATAGAAGCTACAACTTCGCTGTCCGCCACATTCATCTGACAGCCGTAGGTCTCGATAAACAACTTTCGTTCATCGCTTTGGGTAGCGGATTTTAAGTCCACACCGTTTTCTTGATTTACCATACTATATGTTAATAGAATTTAAATAAGCAAGATTCTTAAAAATAATTACGCAAACGCTTGCATAGTTCGAATCCCACCGTTATATTTGCATTCGAAAAACGTAAATTTTTTCATAGTTAAGGTTTTGGTTAAATCGAATAAGGGTGGCTGTGAAGTTACCCTTATTTACTTTTATACCTATCTGATGTTTTATATACTCCCATCTTTTCACTTCTCAATTATTCTTCTTACATTTGGAGGTGCAAAAATAATCAAAGTTTATGGATAACGTAGGAGATTGGTTATATATTGTTTTCCTGATTATCGCCGCCGTCAGTGGCTTATTCAGTTCGAAAGACAAAAAGAAGAAGAGTCGCCCCGATATATTGGGGCAACCCGACAGGGAAATCATGCCTAATGACCAGCCTACAGAAGGAAAAGGCTTCTGGGAGATACTGGAGGATATGCAAAAGGAAACGCAAAAACCTAAGCCCGCTCCCCGACAAAAGCAGGTAACGCCAAAGGTTGAGAAACCGCAAGTCGTAACCTCATCGCCTGCCTCATCTCCATTCCTTTCCGCCGAGAAGAATATCCCGAATCATATCGCGACCCGGCCATCCGTAAGGATGAGTGCTATCGAGGAAGAACCGGGGCTTATGCCGGAAGATACCTTCAGAGACATCGAGGAATTGAAGAAAGCGATCATTTGTGCGGAGATTCTAAACCGGAAGTATTAATTTACGCCACACTTATATTCGATTCAGCGTAATTTTATGTAAGTTTGCGCCCGAAATATTGAACAGTAAGTATT
>ENA-OYVX01000626-OYVX01000626.1-human-gut-metagenome-genome-assembly--contig:-NODE-626-length-15628-cov-14.125024_pt1 | contig 15628 bp, 10 predicted proteins | sample MGYA00244159_ERZ653375 | MGnify/ENA primary metagenome ERZ653375 (study PRJEB26926, sample SAMN06164942) | human gut metagenome | biome: ENVO:00009003; feature: ENVO:2100002; material: ENVO:00002003... | reverse complement strand
ATTCAGCCGGAAGGCATGTTTATATACATAGTGCCATTCCTTATCTCTACAGTGGCCGGAAGCATAGTGGCAGCAATTGTCATGCTGATTTTAAAGAAAAATGGCGCACTGACAGTATTTAAGGAAAATCTTGAGTAATATCCAGAGCTATGGCTTTATAAGAAGCTTCATAAGCTCATCCTGACAGATAGACCTAGAGTAGTGATAGCCCTGAAAGCAGGTGACGTCGAACTGCCTGAGATAGCTCTCAAGGCTATCATTTTCTATGCCTTCAATACATATCTTTAAGTCTGCGGCATTGGCAAAATTAATCATTCCGATTACAAGTGCCTGCTTCTTTTTCTCATCGAGAATGTCTTTAACAAAGCACATATCTATCTTGACACCCTCTACAGGAAGCTCAAGCATCATCTGAGATGAAGAGCTTCCTGTGCCATAGTCATCCATAGTGATGTGGATTCCGGCTTCCCTGAATGCAGTGACGGTTTTCTTTATCATAGATATAGGCAGATCTCTGCATCGCTCTGTAATCTCTATCCACAGCTGTGAAGCTGGAAAATCATACTCTTTAAGAATTGCCAGAGTATCTTCCACAAAACATTCCTTTTCAAGCTGCTCTGAGGATGCATTTACATTGATGAAAAAGCCCGGTTTTATCTTTGCAAATTCACTGGCTGCGCTTATTGCAGTTCTCATGATATAATTTCCGAGCTCATACATAGCAGGGGTATCCTCAAGCCAGTCGATAAACAGTCCAGGTGGCACCGTGCCAAAAGGCTCCTTTTTCCAGCGCACCAGAGCCTCAGCACCCATTATTTCACCATTGCAAGCCTTTACAATGGGCTGAAACTCTACAAAAAAGCCATCACAGCCATTGATAACCGACTGATGAATGATTTTCATGATATCTATATGCGAGCTGCCATTGAACCTGACCATATCATTGAAAAATAACAAATCAGGGCTGTGAAGCTCCTTCGCGCGGTCTAGAGTGTATTCCACCTTGCTGATGACAGTTGAGGTATCACCATCATAATCCTTGAGAATCAGACACGCAGCATATATATCAAACTCAAATTTAAAGCATTTAAAGAAATACATGGACTTTATTGTATCGGCAATTTTTTGATAGAAGGCCTCGACCAAGGCTCGGTCTGCTTCCTTTACCACAAATACAAACTTGCAATTATTCATATAGTAGGTAGCTGTGCTGCCATCCATCATGTAGATGAATTTGAGCGCAAGCTCACGCTGGATTGCAGTGTTGAAATTGGAACCATACAGTATATTGAACTCATCTATATGACCTATCTCCACCTCGATTATGGCTACAGACCTGTTTTCCATGATATAGCCGTTGATGTCTCTTTCAAACTTCGACTGACCATAAAGATATGTATATGGGTCGATATCCGGAAGAGTATTTTCGTTTCTGAGCACGAGGACATGATAGCGGTGTCCGTCATCACCGGTAAAAATATCAGAATAAAATCCCATCATATATTCTTTGGTATGCTTTCCCATGCGGACATAAAATATATCATCCGGTTTTTCACCATTTAAGCGATAGCGGATTTCCCGCTTATATTCCGGCAGGTCAACGTCGTTGACACAAGAGCTCAGCTGTTCAAAGAAGCAGGTATGCTCGCCGGCTTCAAAGCCGAAAAAATCAGCTGTCTTATCCGGTACGTATGATAAGTCATTATCCAGGTCGGTGATGATAGGATATATCCCGTCTGATAATTCTGAAATTTTATCAATAAATTCCTTGTATATCGTGTGTTCTATCATAAATTAAAACTCCATATGTGTATAATGCACAAAATTCTTTTATTATTATAGCATATGTATACATTATATACAATAAGTTAGTTGGGCTCTGAAAATGAAATTTAGGTATGAAGCATTAATATAAATTAATGATTTTAGTGTGTCATTTATATATTTGAAGGTATACTGATGACTGAAATATACCATCAGCTGCTTCAAATGCAACGTCACCATCATATTTGCCGGCAACAGAGCGGATGGATGACAGACCTATACCATAGTCGTCCCTCTTAGAAGAACGGTATTTTCCGTTTTGGATGGTAACATGTCCGTCAAAGCTGTTGTCCATAGTAATAATAAGTGTCTTATAGTGTACGTGGGCATGCAGTCGGATAAAGTGCGATGATTTCTCGTTCAAAGAATCAGAAGTATCCATGCGTCTGCAGGCTTCTATAGCGTTTTCTATCAGATTTCCAAATACCAGGCACAGGTCATTGTCCAAGGCCGCATCATCGGTTTCCGGAACAATAAGCTTTGTCTCAAGAGCGATATTTTCATTTCTGCATATGGCACTATAGTATGACAGAATGGAATTGACTACCCTGTTTTCGCAATAGCTTGCAGGCGCAGATGGTATGCTGTGGATCAGGGCATCCAGGTATTCATTCAGCTGTTTATTTTCAGTGTTTGCGAGGCCTTTTATTGCAACCAGCTGGTGACGCAGATCGTGGCGCTGCTTCTTAAAAAGCTGTTCGTTTGTTGTGATGAGCGAATTATATTTCTTCTGCTCCAACAGGGAATGCTCAAGGAGATTCATATCGAATATGAGTCTTTCATTCTCACGTTTTATCATGAGCATATCGCTTATATTAAGCCCCATTATAATTCCCATGATTATAATGAAAAGCAGAGTTCCAATCTGGTACAGTAATGACAATGAGGCCACAAATTTTAAATGATAATTGATTATCTCAGCACATGAAGCAAGTGCCAGTATGAATACCGGAACCATCAGCCGTTTTGCCCTGCTGTTTTGGCTACGAACAGCCTCAAGGATGATGTATGCAGTCAGGAAGCAAAGTATGAGAGGCAGAATGACATGGAACACGTACATGCTCTGGGATAGTGCAACCGTACCGCTAAGCTGTAAGACACAAGCAACAAGGTCAAGCACGGTGAGGAGCTTCGCGATAACTATAATTGGCTTGTCATTCTTAAAACCAACTGCAAGCCTGCAGAAATACAGCAGCGGAATCATCTGCGAGAAAAGCCCTATAAAAGCACACAGATATAGCAGTGTAGGGTTTTTGACTATGACACCTGTATAGTTGCACTCGCCGATAGACCACATGCCGGCCATGAGTGAGAAGAATCCAAAATGAAATATCATCTTGCAAACCTCTTTATCGTAGTATAAAAGCATCAGTGAGATAAATATAAACAAAACACCTGCGGCAAGCTCAAGCAGTGCTATAAAGAATGACCATTTATTCAGCTTTAACAGAGTGAAAAATAAGGATTTGTATGCTCCGTAGATAGGAGAATATACCGTAAGCGAGCTTCTGGTAACAGGAGACAGATACTCTATGCGAAGCTCTGTATCACCTGAATGACCGTCAGTGCCTATCAGGTACCCCTCGGTTGCGGGATCCTTCATATAGGATGGATAGTTTTCGGCCCTGCCAAACTCATATATGAGGTCATCGTCCAGATAGACCTTCGCAGGGGAATAGACAGTTTTTATGTAGATTGGATCATCCTTGTTCAGGTTGATATGTGTTGTGACGGTGACATGTGTGCGCGGCGAAAGGTGCTTAAAGGTATGTGGAAATGTGATTTCTTCTTTATCTGAATCCGAGCCCTCCACTACGGCATATGCAGAACTTACGATAGTGGCTTCAGGATAGCTCGCCTGGCTCATAATCATGTTTTTTGATGAAAGAAGCAGTATGCAAATCAGTGTAAGCAGTATAATTGTCAGATAGGGAATATTTCGTATAGCGCTAATTTTTTTCATAATCCGGGCTCCTTGCAGTGTATTACTTTTGACAGTCTAGCTCATATCAAATCAATAGGAAAGTGCCTTATTTAAGCCCTCTGGTGTGATCAAAGTAGTATCTCTCCAGAGCCTTTTTGGCTTTGCCGGAGAGCTCTCTCTTGATAGGGATATTTGTGTCATCGGCCATCACGAAGCATTTGAGTGAAGTATCAATGCGTGTGACATACGACAGGTTTACCGCGTAGCTTTTGTGCGGCAGAAAAAACAGCTCAGCGGGCAGCTGATCTGAAAGATCTGAAAGCTTCTCATAGCAGCTGATTTCCTCATTTTCTTTTAAATGTATGAAAATCTGCCTGGCTCTCTGCTCTATGTACATGATATCAGAAAGGGCAAGCCTCTCCATACTCTTGTTTCTCTTCACATAAAGAGATGGGGCATCGGATTTCTTCAGCATGGCAAGGTGAAGAATGTTACTTAGCTCAGCTGCAGAAACCGGCTTTTCGATATAGCCGATGGCAGACAGCCTGTAGCTTTCCAAGGCATGCTCCGTGCTTGTTGTGATGAAAGCAACCGGGATATCGGCATCTGTCTCGCGGATTATAGAGACTGCCTCGATGCCGGTCATGGAATCTTTCATGTATATATCCATGAGCAGCAGGTCATACTTTCCGTACTCATATGAGGCAAGAAAAGAATCTGCATCCGTAAAGACAGTGTATGTATTTTGGATATCGCTGTGGTTGAGAATATCACAAAGCAGCACGGTCTCTGCAGCTTCGTCCTCGCATACAGCTATATTAAGTGTTTGTGGCATGTTTATTCCTCTGTAGAATGTGAATGATTATAAATAATCATAATATAATATGAAATAAATATCAAATAAATATTGCTATTAAATATCCGAAATGCTAATATAATTATCAGCAGTTTATTAATTATTTTAAGGAGGTTTCAGTTATGAAATACTGTACAAATTGTGGCAGGCAGTTAGCTGATGATGAGGTATGCACATGTCGTCAGCAGGCACAGCCACAGACACCAAATCAGACACAGGACAACAATGCACAGGCAGATAATGCAGCACAGCAGGCACAGTTCAACGGACAGCCGCAGGGCAGTGCACAGGCACAGTTTAACGGACAGCCGCAGGGCAACGCACAGGGACAGTTCAACGGACAGCCACAGGGACAGTTCAATGGACAGCCACAGGGACAGTTCAACGGACAGCCACAGGGCAGCGCACAGTCGCAGGCGTTTGATAACTTCACACAGCAGGTGAGTGCAGCAGGACAGCAGCTGCAGAATGACAAGAATGTGGCATCTATCATTACATTCTACAAGGGTCTTGTTAAGAAGCCGGCACAGGCTGCAGCAGACTTTGTAAAGAATGCAAATATGGCATCAGGCTTTATATTTATTGGCTTATTTGCCATAGTAGAGGTAGTGCTGTCTGTAGTATATCTGTTATCAAGCGTAATTGGCAGCATAGGCGGCTTTGGATTCTCATTTTACCCGGCGAGCTTCTTTGAGGGAATCTTCTCAGGAATCGTAGGAGAGGCAGTGAGAGTACTCATTCTGGCAGCAGTCATTCTGGTTGTATTAAACGCAGTGCAGAAGGATAAAAAGGTGACATTTGCACAGACACTTTCAGCAGCATGTCTGTATGATGCAGTATACCTTCCGATTATCCTTGTGGCAGCAATCATCGACATAATCCCATTCCAGTTCTTTGGCAATGTGAGCGGCTGGCTGCATACATTTGCGGGAGTAGTAGGATATGTAAGCATATTCTTTGGAGTAAGGGCAATAGAAGAGGATGACAATAAGCTTCCACTCGTGTGTGGACTGGCATTCCTTGCAACAGCCATTGGTTCAACAATTGTAAATGCTATTTTCTAATTTAATATATCTGAAAAGCCGGATCCTGTGAGATTTTCTTGCAGGATCTTTTTTTATTTCTGGCTTCGAATAGCTATCATATATCTTACGATTTGTCAAGTACGAGTTTTGACACTTTTTGTGTAAATTGTCGTTGTTATTGCCATGCGTGGAATTGATGTATAATGATAATTAGATTAATTTGTTTAGTTAAAAACTAGCTGAATATATGAGTCAATGATAATATGAATTCTATAATAAGCAGGTTTATAAAACTCGGGAAGAGAGGCACCTATGACGCATAAAATCAAGGTACAGATGTTTGGCAATTTCAGAATGGACTATAACGGAGCACCATTTGTGGCGGAAAAAATGCATAAGGAAAGCCAGTTCAACCGCATGATGCAGGCTTTGATACACTATTCTGACTGCGGAATAGCAAAGGATAAGCTCGAGGAAATAGTAATCGGTGAGCGTGACATAGATGCACCTCACACGGCACTAAGAGTTATTGTATACAAGACAAAGCAAAAGCTCGCACAGCTCGGACTGCCGGGAAAGAACCTCATATATTTGGAGGGAGGCATATATTACTGGACTCCGGATATAGAGATAGAAGAGGATGCAGCAGAGTTTGAGAAGCTCTATAACGAGGCCTGTGCACTGGAAAAGCAGATGCCACAGGAACCGGAGAGTGCAGAGACAGTGTGTGATGAGCGGATAAAGGAAATAGAAGACAATATGCTTGAGCTGTACGTAAAAGCACTATATCTGTATAAGGGAGAGTTTTTGGCGGCATATACAGGCGAGACGTGGATAGCACAGGAGGCCAGACGCTATCACATTATGTTTGAGAAAATCATAAATGAAGCCGCGTACATACTGCGAAAGAGAACACAATTCAAGGGGCTGGAGAAGCTCGGAGTATATGCGGCAAAGGTCGATCCATTCAATGAGTGGGAGGAGCTCATCATGGAGGCGATGGTAGAGACCAGGCGCTATGATGAGGCGGAAGAGCTATACACGGATGTCGTGGACTATTATCTCAGGGAGTGCGGTATTTATCCATCTTCAAGACTCTTGGAAATCCTTGAGAAATACAGTAATCAGATGAATCATGCACATGAGATACTGGAAAACATCCAGGAGGGCATGAACGAGCAGGAGGAAACAGAAAGAGGCGGATATTTCTGCAGCTATCCGGTATTCAAAGGAATATACCAGGCGTCCATCCGTATTATGAAACGCACAAGGGTACCTGTATATCTCATGCTCTGTACTCTGGAGGACGAGGAAGGCAGACAGGTGCAGAGCGAGACAAAGATGAACAAGTATTCAAGGCAGTTCAAGAAGTGCGTTGGTGAATCAATCCGCTACAGTGACATATATACCTCGTATGGAAAGGTGCAGTTTCTTATCATGCTCATCGGAATCAAGCGTGAGGACTGCGAGATAGTGAAAAAGAGAATCAACCGCCAGTTCGCAAAGAAAAATCCGAGAGCCGCAGAGAAATGTCATGTGAACAGTATAGTTTGTGAGTTGTAAAGGAAATAGTACAAATAGGTTGGATAAAGCTACAAGGTGATTTTACACGATTAGAGGAAGTACTAATTTGATTATTTTATATATTATGGAGAAAATGTTATGAATGGTAAAGACAAGATATCAGTAATTATTCCATGCTACAATGTACAAAAATACATTATGAGATGCTTTGATTCAATTTACAGCCAGACATATGGCTTTGAAAATCTCGAAGTGATACTCATAGATGATTTATCAACAGACAATACATGGTCTATATTAGAATCCTTACAAAGACAATACCCGGAGAATGTTATATCTCTTAAAATACAGAAAAAAGGAAAGTGTGGCGGTGCACGTAATCTGGGAATGGATATCTGCACCGGCAAATATATCACATTTGTGGATGCGGACGATTATGTGCATCCGGATATGCTCAGGGTGCTGTATGATAGAATGACAGAGGACGATTATGATGTGGTACAGTGTGGTGTATCGTGCTTTAAAGCAGATAAGCCAAATGTATTAGAAGTAAATGATTTTGAAATTCAAAGGCTTGATTTGGATAATGTTGATAATAGGAAAAATCTCATTATAGGTCTGACCGGATTTACTAATGTAACAGCATGGGCAAAGCTATACTCGACCAAATTTATAATAGAACATAATCTAAGATTTATAGAAGATGTATATTATGAGGATACACATTTTTCTATGCTTTGTGTGTTACTTGCAAAGAAATATTGTAAGGTGCAATCGACATTATACTATTACTTTGAGAATACAGAGGGCATTATACGTTCTGAAATTAGCAATGCAAAGATCCGGGATGCTAAGATTATTATGGATCATATAAGGCAGGCTATTCAAAGTAGAAAAGCAGAACTGGGAAATGTAATTGAGCAGTGTTATTGTGAAATCCAGACATTTTTGTTATGGCACCAATATATTGAGCCATATAGTAGAATAGAAACCTTTATGAATAGGGAACTGGATATTTGCAAAGAAGAGTTTTTAAAGAGTGAACCGGATATATTTAATAATCCATATGTGAAGTTTTTTTCAGATGATGTGGTATTGAAAAGAATGTCAAGGCTGAGAGTAACTGCGAAAAAAATGAATAATGTATGCTTTTTAGATAATGCAATACATATCTGTCTTGGTATACATGATAAGGATGGAAATTACAGTGTCTGGGCTGGAACAACGATGCAATCCATTGTTGAAAACACAAAAGCGCCAATAGTTTTTCATATATTACATGATGACACATTGAACGAAATAAATAAAAATAAGCTGAGTCTTATTGCCGATAATAGTGGAAATGATATAGAATTTCATCATTTTAATTCGGACGTTTTTGGCACGTTTGCTGATTCAATGAATAGATTTACAATTGGAACAATGTTCAGAATTATGTTGCCCGATATTATGCCGGATTTGAAAAAAATAATATATTTGGACACTGATTTGTTTGTAAATACAGATATTGAAGAATTATGGAACCTTAATATAGATAATTACTGTCTGGCGGCAGCTCCGGATTGTTCGACAATAAGAAATTGGGGAACTCCATACGCTGTAGCAGCAGGGCAGACAAGGCGAGACAGATATTTTAATGCAGGTGTTCTTTGCATGAATCTTGACAATATCAGGAAAAATGGAAGCCTGTTTCAACAGGTTATGGATTATGTGAGCGATAATCCACGAACATGGCTTCCTGACCAGGATGCTTTAAATGCCATATTCAGCGGAAAAACCTTATTGATAGATGAAAAATGGAATTATTTTATTGATGAGGCAAGAAAAAATAATGAGAAAGCAGAGAAAAAAATATATCATTATGCTGCAACCCTGTTGATGCTGCATACAAATAATGAAATTGACAGAGCCTGCTATTTCACAATACTGAGAACCCCATGGGGAGAGCAGATGGAGGATGGCTTATTGTGTAATTCTATGGGCAGAATTGTGGATAGAACAGCTATGCTGGAGAAGCTGCTAAAAAAAGCTACTCAAAACAATATACGACTCGTATTCTATGGTGGAGAGAATAGCTCTATAAGGAATGCAATGAGGCTATTAAACAGAAATTTCGATAGCTGTGAATGGCATGAGCATTTAGAAGAGAATGAGATTATCTGTGATGATAATACGGTCTATATAGTTTCAGCGGATGCGGACGATAGTAATGGATTAGAAATACTTGCAAATGCCGGATTAGAAAATGGTGAGAATTATTTTATAACACAGAGGTTTTTACATTATACAGAGGGTGGGTTTGCCCTATGATTTTTATTACTGATGAATTAGGTAAGTTTGAGAAAAATATAATAGAGCTGGCAGAAAATGTGGGATTTAAAGAATGCAAAACAATAGAAGCCATAGATTTGTTTTGTGGCATATCTGAAAGAAACGATGTGCTTAAGGAAAAAGACAGGTATTATGCATTCATAGATATCCCTCAATATTGGAGTGTTCGTGCAGATGGTCTAAATGGTGCTATATATGATAATAAAACCAAAAAGGCAAACATCTATTTTAAGAATCCGATAGAGAAAAGAATGGTCAGCAGAGTCGAGTGGATTGACAGGAATAATACAGTATATAAAGTAGATTATTACAACAAATACGGATATATGTATTGTTCGGAGAATGTGAGTGGCGGCAATGTTACAGTCAGGGAATTCTATGATAGAAATGGTGACATTAAAGTATTAGAACAGACAGGTCCAAAGACATATACCACGTTTGGCACCCGCATTAGTCCGAAGAGCTATAGAGGCTTTGCTGATTATTTGGAAGCTTATCTTAAATATAATAAAATTTATGATGAAAATATATGGCTGACAAGTGATGAGATATTAAATAAATTTGCCTGGGATTATGGAAATTTTAAAATATCATACCTGCCACAAAATAGATTAAACTCAGATTTGACAGTAATAACTCAGACTAACACAGCGTTTCGAATACTGTGCAGTGAAGAGCAGCAGGTCAATTGGTATAAAGAAAATTCAAATTATAAATGCGACAGATTATATTCATATCTTGAGAATAATAAATCAAAATTTGGGAGAAAAGAAGCATTTATTATTACAGAATCGGATCAGCTTGAGTATATTGAACAGCTTATAAATGACTTTCCGGAAATAACTTTTCATATAGCTGCCAGTACCATTATGTCAGATAAATTAACGAGACTGGATATAAATAATAATGTTGAGTTATATCCATGTATTACGGAACAAAAGAGAAAAGAACTGTTTGAAAGATGCGATATTTATTTGGATATTAATCATTACAGAGAGCTATACAATGCAGTAAACGAGGCAATGGTTAATAATATGATAATACTAGCGTTTGACAATACAGCGCATTCAAAAGAATTATATCCAATGGGAAATATTTTTGAAAGCAGCAACTATGTGAAGATGAAAGAAACTCTAAAAAATATAATAACTAGTCAGACGATATTCAATGAATATATAGACAGGCAAAAGAAGCAATTAAAACAATTAGCTGCAAAAGTAGTTATGGGTGATACAGATGAGAGTATTTGATTTTACATTACTTAGTGGATATGAATTTTCCGGAGTCGATGTTGCTCAGGGATTTAGAGCAAGATTGTTTGCAAAAAACAATGTAAACGCTAAATTTATTTTTACAGAGCTGCCGACAATTAGGGATATGGAACTGTATGGTTCGCAAAAAATAAAACGTGGTCAGATTATGTCTGCACATCTTTTTATGACCGGAAGATTAGATATGAGTTTGTCTGTGAAAAAAGAAGCTCTTTTAGAAAATGAAAAAGAAAACTATGAGTATGACAATATAGATGAGGATGGAAAGGTGATTCGTCTATATAATTCCGGTGAAAAATCAGTTGAAATATTATGCGATGAAGATGGATTTGTTATAAATGAAAGTCTCTTTAAAAACGGAAAAAAGTATTTAGAAAATTATTATACAGACAGTTTGTCATATACAGAGCTGTATAATTGGGATAATGATTCGAACGATGGCTTAAATCTAGGAAGGAGAATTTTTTGGAACAAACAAGGACAGATGGTTTATGAACAATGTATCTATAAAGATAATGTTGAATATCTGTTTAAAAATGGTGAAGTTATAGACAATGTAGAGTTTCTAGAAAGATTTGTAAAGACACTTAATCTTTGTGAGAATGATATATGTATAATGGATAGAGCGGGATATCTTGATTATATACAGCCTCTTTTTGAAAATAAAGGCAAATCAAAGCTGATAGCTGTATTACATTCAGATCATTTTTACAAAATATATGAGGATGAAAGCTCATTATACATGAACTATGAGTATTATTATTGGTTCAAATATTCAGAGGCAATAGATTATTTTGTTGTTGGTACGGATGAACATAAAAGAAGTCTGGAAGCATTTTTAAAAGAGTATGATTGTTTTGTTCCGCATATTGCAGCTATTCCACCGGGCGCCATACCAGAAGGCAAACTTAAAAGTAAAAATAATCGTTGGCAAGGCAGTATAATATCTGCTTCAAGACTTAGTCCAAGGAAAGGTATTGATATTCTTATTAAAAGTGTGATAAAAGCTCATGAGATAAATCAGACAATTAATCTGGATATATACGGAAGTGGCAATGATGAGTATACTTCATATTTACAAAATATAGTTAAAGATGCTGGTGCTGATGATTATATTCACTTTAAAGGGCGCTGTAATCTTGAAAAGATTTATCCACACTATGAATTGTTTGCATCCTTTTCTTTGTGGGAAACATTTGGACTTTCACTCATGGAGGCTGTTGGAGATGGACTAGCCATGGTTGGACTGGATGTAAGATATGGGAACAGGCTTTTTATACATCCGGATGAAAATGGTTATCTGGTGGATTTTGATATTGAAACAGACTATCAAAATAAAGATAAGCTCTGTGAAAGAACTGCAGCAGCAATAGTTAAAATATTTGAGGATGATGACAGATTGAAGAAATTCCATGAAAATTCTTATATGATTGCTGAAGAATATAAGGAGCATGTAATAGAATCAAAATGGATGCAGCTTATAAAAAATATACCATAGCTCAATCCGTCAAACTTAATTTTATAGAGAAATGCAGTAACATGAAGGTAAAACATCCTAAGGATTATTGGCTTGAGTATGAGAGAAAAATGTTGGAAAACATCAATGAAACAACAGGCTTGTAGACAGGAGTATCAATGAAAACACACATTACTACATTAAACAACATGGCAGGAACTGCCAGTCTGGCACATAGAAGAGTATTAAAGGTGGCGCAGAGTATTGGCTGTCATGAAATGGGCTTGTCTTTTTATCCTTTAAAGCCAGACTATGCAAAGGAGATAGACAAACGTCTTGATGGGATAATAGCGCTTCTTAACTATGGTGATATTGTGATTTTTCAGTATCCAAGCTGGATTGGGGTGAATTATGATGAGAGCTTTGTAAACAAGATAAAGTCGTACCGGGATACAAAGCTGATAATTTTTGTTCAGGATATACAAAAGCTCATGTTTGATTCTGAGCAGGCAATTCTTGATATGGAAATTAAAACTCTCAATAAGGCGGATTTACTTATTTTGCCATCAAAGAAGATGCATCGCTATCTGAAAGAAAATGGGCTTGATGAGAAGCCTGTTATCTATCAGACTATCTGGGATATGCCATCAGACATTTGTTTTGTGGATCATGCTGTAACGAGATGCTTTCACTTTGCCGGGAACTATAATCGTTTTCCGTTTCTGGCAGAGTACCATGGCAAGACACCGATTTATCAATATGATGCAAATAAGCCGGACAGAGAAAATGATGACAGCTTTTGCTGGAGAGGGTATTTTGAGCAGGAAAAGCTAATGCATGAGCTTTCCAAAGGTGGCTTTGGGCTTGTTTGGAGTGATGACGAATATTTTGACAGATATTATTCGATGAATCAGCCGTACAAGCTCGGTACAAATCTGGCAGCAGGGATACCAGTTATAGTAAAAAGAGGCTGTGTTCATGAGAAATTTGTCGAAAGAAACGGTCTGGGATATGCAGTCGATACGTTGGATGAAGCTGATAAACTGGTTCAGAGTATTACGGATGCAGAGTATATAAAGCTTTACCATAATGTGAAGAATATTCAAAAGCTGATATTAGATGGCGCATATACAAGAAAAACACTTCAGGATGCAATAATTGAGGTTTTGGAAAATGCCTGTACACCGGTTGAAAACAGATATCAAGATCATATATAGATTTAGCAGACAAATCAACAGTGACAGGATATAGTATTTGACCATGATCAGGTGTATGAATCACAGATAGTTGCTACAGTGGAATAATGGGGAAGAGATTATGAGCGTACATATTACAAAAACTTATAACATAGGCGGATTGATTGGTCTCCGTCAAAATGCAGTGAAAAACGCTGGTGAAACACTTGGCTTTAAAGAAATGAGTTTATTTAAATTTCCTGATGCATATGATAGTGATGATGAGCTTCATGTTAGGATGGATGGCATAATCGCATCACTTTGTCCGGAGGATATAGTGATTTTTCAGCATCCAAGCGGAGAGAGTCCCAGATACGATGGATTTTTATTTGAGCATTTAAGAAGATATCATGGAACAAAAATTGTTGCGTTTATACAGGAAATAGCATTCGATAGAGATGACAGTGAGTATTCTTTGAGTGATGAAATCACGCTGCTTAACAGGGCTGATATGTTTATTTTTGCCTCAGCTGCGCTGCGGGATTACTATATCGCAAATGGATTAAAAGAAAAACCTTATCTGATTCAGAATATACCGGATTATATGACAGACATTTGCGCAAATGAGAATAAAAATAAAAAACTATATATCATGGCGGAAACGAGTCAAAATGAATATCCATTGAACAATTTGAATATAGAGGTGGTGCAATATGATGAGTACCGTGCCATGGAATCTATACTCAGGTTGTCAGACGGAGGCTTTGGATTGATTTGGGATGCGGATGAGCAGGCGCTTGGACTTTATATGGCTGCCGGAATCCCAGTGATAGTTAAAAAGGGGTTGAGCTGTGAAAAGTATGTGACAGATAATGAAATAGGAGCAGCAGCGACAGATTTTGAAGATGTATACCGGATAGCTGTATCAGAATCGGAAGATAAATTGAGTCAATACTACGCAAATGTCAAAAAACTGCAAAATTTGTTCATAAATGGAATATATACCAGAAAATTATTGCTGGATACCTTGATTATGTGTGGAGAAAGGCTATAATTTGGCGGTATATAAATGTTTTTATACGATTTTAGATACACCTAGGAGTTTATATTTATAGTGTTAAAGAGGAAAACTATAGTTATGTCCGGATGAAAGAGGATTAGGAAACAGATAATCAAGTATCCGGATTCATGTGAATAAGGAGAGACTATATGAATAAGAAGAAGGTTGACAGTATTTTAAAAGGTATAACCGCAGCAGGAATTGCCATGGGTGGAGTCAGCTCTATCCAGGGTGCTGATATGGTTATGGCTGCAATTAATGAATCGGCAGCAGATTCCAATTCATTAGTTGACGCAGGCTCTTTGTCTGAGAGCGAACGTACAGAGTATAGCGAGAGTACAACACAGAGCATGAGTGAAAGCGCTTCAGAGAGCACTAGCGAGAGTGAGAGCGTGAGTGTAAGTGAAAGTGAAAGTACCAGTGAAAGCTCAAGCATCAGCGAAAGTGCTAAGCAGAGTGATGCAGAACAACAAAGTGGTGATAATGTTGTAGCGGCTGCATACACAGATGATGCAGAACAGGATACGGCTGTTTATGCTCGAATGAGTGGAATGCCGCAGCTTGCAAGTAATGATACAAATAGAGATGATTGTGTATCAGATCAGGTACATCATGTGACTAAGATTACGGCAAGTAATTTTAAAGATTTAGCTAGATCTGATGTTCAATCTATAAATGATGTAAAACCGAAGAAATGGAAAGATAAAAATTTTCAGTATAGAGTAAAGAATTCATATACAGGTGAGTGGGAATATTTTAATAATTTTGATCAAGTTACATTTAATTGGACAGAAGGAATTCTCTGGTGGGAAACCAGCCATAATAAAACTGGCGAATTGTATATATGTGACGGAAATGCGTTTGTATTAAAAGTGTCTGATAATGAATGGGTAGAATTTAGAAGTAGTAGTACAGGTGGAGTACATACGTATAAATACGCATATAAGCATGGGGATTCCATTGATTTACTGGATGATGCAGATCCAAACTATGAGAAGAGTGAATCAGTAAGAATATCAGAGAGTTTGAGTGTTGAAGCAAGCACTAGCGCGTCAACAAGTGCAAGTACATCGGCAAGTACAAGTGCATCAACCAGCGCAAGTACCTCAGCAAGTACGAGTGCATCAACAAGTGCAAGCACCTCAGCAAGTACAAGTGCATCAACAAGTGCGAGCACATCGG
>ENA-OYVX01000613-OYVX01000613.1-human-gut-metagenome-genome-assembly--contig:-NODE-613-length-15931-cov-5.249496_pt1 | contig 15931 bp, 10 predicted proteins | sample MGYA00244159_ERZ653375 | MGnify/ENA primary metagenome ERZ653375 (study PRJEB26926, sample SAMN06164942) | human gut metagenome | biome: ENVO:00009003; feature: ENVO:2100002; material: ENVO:00002003... | reverse complement strand
TATAAGAGACAGCACCAACGACGTTTCGTCGGTGCAGATGACCCTGATGATGGGCATGCGCATGCTGGTCCGGGCCCCGGTGATGCTGATTACCGCCCTGGTCATGGCCCTGACCATCAGCTTGCAGCTGAGCCAGGTATTCCTGGTGGTGCTGCCGCTGCTGCTGATCCTGGTGGCCATCGTCATCCGCTATGTGGGGCCGTTTTTCACCGCCCTGCAAAAGTCCACCGACGATCTGAACCTGGTGGTGCAGGAGAACCTCAACGCCATCCGGGTGGTGAAGTCCTTCGTCCGGGAGGACCGGGAGCAGGAGAAGTTCACCCAGCGCAGCGACACCCTCCGGGATACGGCGGAGCGGGCCTACAGCTTCGTGGTGCTGTTTGTCCCCCTGGTGACCCTCATTATGGGCGGCACCATCATGGCCATCATGTGGCTGGGCGGCCACTATGTGGTGGGCGGCTCCATGCTCTCCGGCGACCTGATCGCCTTCTTCACCTACGCCTCCGAAATCCTCATGTCCCTGATGATGGTGGCCATGGTGATGATGGTGCTGACCCGGTCCATCGCCTGCGGCAAGCGCATTGTGGAGGTGCTGGAGGAGCAGCCCGAGATCACCGACTCCGCCGCCGACGCGGCCCTGTCCGTGGAAAACGGCGAAGTGGACTTTGATCATGTCTATTTCAAATACCACAAGGACAGCGGCGCCTGGAACCTGGAGGATGTCTGCCTGCATATCGACAGCGGCATGACCGTTGGCATCCTGGGCGGCACCGGCAGCGCCAAGAGCACCCTGGTGAGTCTGATTCCCCGGCTGTATGAGGCCACGGAGGGTGTTGTGTCCGTAGGCGGACATGACGTCCGGGAATACACCATGGAGGCTCTGCGCCAGGGCTGCGCCATGGTGCTGCAGAAGAACACCCTGTTCTCCGGCACCATCCGGGAAAACCTCCGCTGGGGCCGGGAGGACGCCACCGACGCCGAGATGGAGGAGGCCTGCCGCATGGCCTGCGCCGACGAGTTCATCTCCCGGATGCCCGACGGCTACGACACCCACATTGAGCAGGGAGGCGCCAACGTGTCCGGCGGTCAGAAGCAGCGCCTGTGCATCGCCCGGGCCATCCTGCGCCGTCCCCGGGTGCTGATTCTGGACGACTCCACCTCTGCCGTGGACACCGCCACCGACGCCAGGATCCGCGCAGCCCTGCGCCAGGCCCTGCCCGGGTCCACCAAGCTCATCATCGCCCAGCGCATCTCCTCCGTTATGGATGCGGATCTGATCGTGGTGCTGGACGACGGCAAAATTTCCGGCGCAGGCACCCATGACCGGCTGATGGCCACCAATCGGATCTATCAGGAGGTCTATAAATCTCAGCAGGAAGGAGCGACCATCGATGGCTGACAGCAAGAAGCAGGTCCGTCCCGGCGGCCCCCACGGCCGGGGCCACGGCTATCAGAGGCCCCAGAACCTCCGGGGCACGGTGGGGAAGCTCCTGGCCTATATCGGCCGCTATAAGGCGGCGCTGATCGTGGTGGCGGTGTGCCTGGTGCTCAGCTCCGTGGGCTCCGTGGCCAGCAGCTACTTCCTCAAGCCCGCCCTGAACTATATCGCCGCCGGGAATTTCACGGGGCTTTTCTGGATGCTGGTGGCCATGGGCGGGGTGTTCCTGGTGTCCGCCGGGTGCTCCTATGCCTATTCCCGGATCATGGTGCGCATCTCCCAGCGGACGGTGGCCACCCTGCGGCAGGACCTGTTCAACAAGCTCCAGACCCTGCCCCTGCGGTATTTCGACACCCACCAGTCCGGCGACCTGATGAGCCGCTTTACCAACGATATGGACACCGTGTCCGATATGATCGGCAACAGCTTCGCCAGCGTGGTGTCCAACCTCATCACCTTTGTGTGCACCGTGTTCATGCTGATTTACCTGAACTGGGCCCTGACCCTCATCACCTTCGTGTTCCTGGGTCTGATGCTCCTGGTGGTCAAAAGCGTGGGCGGCCGCAGCCGCGTCAGCTTCCAGCAGCAGCAGGCGGCCCTGGGCAGTCTCAACGGCTACATTGAGGAGATGATCGAGGGCCAGAAGGTCATCAAGGTCTTTCACCACGAGCAGAAGACCATGGACGAGTTCGCCGCCCGCAACAGCGCCTATCGCGATGCCGCCGCCATGGCCCAGACCTATGCCGGGTCCATGATGCCCGCCATGGGCAACCTCTCCCGCATCAACTACGCCGTCACCTGCTGCGTGGGCGGCCTGCTGTCCATCTCCGGTGTGTTTGATATCGGCTCCCTGGGCGCGTACCTGCTGTATGTCAAGCAGGTGTCCCAGCCGGTGGGCCAGATCAGCCAGCAGGTGAACACCCTGCTGGCCGCCGTAGCCGGCGCGGAGCGCATTTTTGCCGTGATGAACGCCGACCCCGAGACGGATGAGGGCCGCACCACCCTGGTGCGGGTGCTGAAGGACGGCGATTCCCTGACGGAGACGGACCGCCGCACCGGCCACTGGGCCTGGAAGAAGCCCGACGGCTCCCTGACGGAGCTGCGGGGCGACGTGCGCTTTGACCATGTGGACTTCGGCTATGACCCGGAGAAAACCGTGCTCCACGATGTGTCCCTGTTCGCAGAGCCGGGGCAGAAGATCGCCTTTGTGGGCTCCACCGGCGCGGGAAAGACCACCATCACCAATCTCATCAACCGGTTTTACGACATTCAGTCCGGCTCCGTCACCTATGACGGCATCGACGTGCGGGATATCCGGAAGGACTCCCTGCGCCGCTCTCTGGGCATTGTTTTGCAGGATACCCACCTGTTCACCGGAACCGTGGCCGACAACATCCGCTACGGGAAGCTGGACGCCACGGATGAAGAGGTCCGGGCGGCGGCCAGGCTGGCCAACGCCGACACCTTTATCCGCCACCTGCCCCAGGGGTACGACACCGTCATCACCGGGGACGGCGGCAGTCTCAGCCAGGGCGAGCGCCAGCTGCTGGCCATTGCCCGGGCCGCCGTGTCGGATCCCCCGGTGCTGATCCTGGACGAGGCCACCTCCTCCATCGACACCCGCACGGAGAAGCTCATCGAGCAGGGGATGGATTCCCTGATGGCCGGGCGCACGGTGTTCGTCATCGCCCACCGGCTCTCCACCGTCCGCAACGCACAGGCCATCCTGGTGCTGGAGCAGGGCCGCATCATCGAGCGCGGCGACCATGCGGAGCTCATGGCCCAAAAGGGCCGGTACTATCAGCTCTGCACCGGCCAGGAGGAGCTGTCCTGACCCAAAAAACGCAGGAAACAGCCGCCGCAGAGCAAGCTGCGGCGGCTGTGCGCGTATCAAGCGGCAAAAACGCCGGTATCGTGCGATACCGGCGCTTTTGCTATAGGGGGGGAAGGGGGAAATCAGCGAAGTCAGGCAGACCGCCTGGCGGTCCTGCTTCGATTCAGGAGTCTCGGAGGTGACTCTGAATATAAATTCATTATACACATACAATACTGAAAAATCAACCTGAATTTTGAAAAACTTTCAAAAATTTTGTATGTCACCGCAGCACGGCGCACAGCAGCGTCAGATATCGGGGCAGCCGGTCCCGCCGGGGCCACAGCAGCTCCCAGCCCAGCTCCCCCCGGGCGGCGGCCCCCACGTCGCAGCCCAGGGACTCCAGACTGTAGCCCACCGCCTCCGGATGGCGGCAGGACCGCCCTGCGGGCCGGGTACACGCCGCGCACAGCATGCACCCCCCGGTGGTCAGCACCGCCGCTCCGGGATACAGCGCCCGCAGATGCTCGTCCATCCGCCGGGCGTGGGCGGCGGTCAGCTCCCGGGTATATTCCGCCAGCTCCTCCGGCATGAACCGCCGCTCCAGCAGCTCCCGGGTAAAGTGGAACTGCATCCCCCGCAGCAGCACCGTTTCATACCGCCCCCAGTATTCCGCCGCCGGAACGTCATAGGGCGGGCACGTCCAGTACCGCCCATAGTCCGGGCAGGGGCGGCACCCGGCGGCGGGGTCCTTCAGGTCCACATACCGCCTGACGAATTCCTCCGCCGGCACCTCCGCCCCGGCCTGTACAATGGTATAGCCGCTTCTGTTCATCCGTTTCCCTCTCCGATCTCATAGCCGCTGAAATTGTACAGCGGACCCACCCGGGTCTCGCCGTTCCTGACGGACAGCAGCAGCATCTCGCACCCGTCGGAGAGCCCCGCCTCATCCACGCCATAGAGCAGGGTATGGAACTCCTCCGCAAAGACCCGGACGCTCTCTGCCGCCGCGCCGTGGGCCAGATGCCGGGACCGCACCAGCCGCTCCCGGCCGCCGGTCAGGCTCAGCAGCTCATAGAGCTGCTCCTCCGCCGTCCGGCCATAGCGCAGAAGCTCCCACTGCCCGCCGTTCCGGTGCAGGAACAGGGCCTCATCCCCGTTCTGTCCTACCGGGCCGGAGGACCACACCTCCGTGCCGTCATACCGCAGCACCCGGAGTCCTCCGTTCTCTGCCGTAAGGCGCTCCGCCAGTCCGTCGCCGTCCATGTCCACATAGGTTATCGCCGCCGTGCCGTCAGGCCGGGACACCCCCAGCCCCAGCAGCACAGCATACCCCGGATGGTGCACCAGGTCCTCCGACACGGCGAAGGCCTGGGTCTTGACCTGATCGTACCACGCCTGAGCGGAGAGGATCCCGGCATAGGGAGTCACATCCTCACCCATGTCCGCCAGCAGATCCTGGCACACCGCCATCATGGCCGCCTGCATCCCATACCCGCCGTTATACCGGCACTCCAGCATGGTGAAGCAGTACCGCAGGGTGTCCGCCCCGCCGTCCAGCAGCCGCCGGTAATCCGGCAGCTGCCGCATAGCGGCCTCCACGGCCCCGGAGAAGCTGATGGCCGCCACGCTGTCATCTCCGCTGACGCTGAGCAGCAGGCGATCCAGCTCCAGCACCCGCTCCGGCTCCAGCGGCACCGGCCGCAGCCGCAGCATCTCGAAAACTTCCCCGTCAGCCTGGTGATATTGCAGCAAATACAGCTGATCATCCAGCCGCAGCAGCTGACAGCCGTCCTCCAGCTGGAACAGCCACCGCTCCTGGTACCCGCTGATGTCCGGGCTAAACCCCTCCGGAAACCGGCTGTCCCATTCCTCCAGGCTGACGCTCTGACCGCCCTGGATGGGATACTGACTGTACTTCTCCGGGTCCAGTGCGGTGGTCAGCTGCCCGCCGGCGTTCTCCTGATACCGGGCCCAGTATTTCACGGCTTCATCCCGGAATTGCAGCAGCTCCGCCGACAGGGGAGACGGGCTGGGCATCTCCGGCGTCTGATACACGCACTCCGCCGTCAGATACGTCCCGTCCTCCGGGAATGCCAGTCCCCGCCCGACGACGCTCAGTCTCGTAGAGCCGCTTTCCGTGGGCTGCAGGGCAATCTGCCCGTCCCGGGCGTATACCAGCCAGCGCTCCTGGCCGCCCCACCGGGCCCTGGCGCACCAGATGCGGCCCACGGAGCCGGAAGCATCCCCCTCCGTCCGCATCAGGTCCACATATGCCATGCCGCCCTGCCACGCCGCCGGGGTCCAGGAAAAGTCATCTCCCTGTATCACATCCGGCCCGTCGGCGCTCTCCTTTGTCATCATCCGGTACACTCCGGGCAGCCCCATCCGCAGGGCCAGCTCCGTCCCTGCCGGAACCACCTGCACGCCCCGGGTATACTCCAGGATGGTCTGCAGCAGCTCCTCGCTGTTCACACCGTAAAGCTTCCCCCGGTACAGCAGCATCAGCGGATACCCGCTGTCGCCGCCGTACAGAAGCTCCCGCTTTCCGGCAGTCCGTCCCATTTGCAGGCAGAAGGGCTTCCTCCCCTGGTCAAAGATATTGTATGCGTAGTTCTCCAGCAGAGGGAAGTCCTCCTCCGTCAGCCCGTTGAGCTGCTCCGCCAGCCGGGAGGTCAGCCCCGGCATTCCGGCCGGTGTCCGGGCAGAGTTCCCTTCCCGCAGATACGTCACGTTCAGCCCCCCAGCCGTCACCCGGCTGGCCCACCCATAGGGGGTCCGGTCCCTGGGGTTGGTCAGCAGGCAGACCGCCGCCGCAGCGCACACCACCACAGCAGCCGCCGTCACCCACACGGCGGGCTTTTTATACCGCAGAGCCCGGCGGATGCGCCCCTTGACGCAGATCTCGCCGAAGGCCACCGGACACGCCGTCACCGCCCGCCGGGGTCCGGCGCAATTCAGAAGCGCCTGGGAATACGCCCGCTTGTCCGGCTCCTCCAGGTCCCGCAGCACCGCCTCGTCACAGGCGTATTCCATATCCCGGCACAGCAGGATATACGCCGCCCACAGCAGTGGGTTGAACCAGTACACCGCCAGCAGCAGAAACGCCAGGGGCTTCACCCAGTGGTCCCGGTGCCGGATGTGGGTCCGCTCATGGGCCAGCACATAGTCCCGGCTTCCCCGGTCCAGGCCGAAGGGCAGGTAGATGCGGGGCCGGATAAACCCCAGCACAAAGGGAGACGGGGCCAGCTCGCTTTCCCACACGCCGTCCTCCAGCCGCACCGCCGTCCGCAGCCGCACCCGCAGCCGCACATAGCTGCCTGCCAGATACAGCGCCATGGCCGCCATGCCCACAAGCCACACCACCGCGGCGATGTGGCCCAGGCTCTGCCCCGTCCGGGCCGCCGTCTCCGCTGCCGCCGCACCGGCGGGACTGCCGACGGCGGGAAGCCCGCCGGATACCGCTGTTCCCGCCGCCGTCAGCACGTCTCCGGAGATAGGCTCCGTGGTGGGCACCAGGCTGACGCCGGCCCGGGGCAGCAGGTCCCCCGGCCACAGCAGCCGCACCGCCACAATGGCCCACAGGCCATAGTGCGCCGCCCGGGGCGCTTTTTTCAGCACCACCCGCAGCACCATCACCAGCAGCACCAGCCACCCGGCGGTAACCGCCCGGTTCAGAATGGTCAGAAAAAGCTGTTCCATGGTCAGTTCTCCTTTCCGCTGTCGTCAATAAGCTGCTGCAGCTGCCGGACCTCCTTTTCTGAAAGCCGCCGCCCCCGGGCAAAGGCCGCCACAAAGGCGGGCAGGGAGCCCTCAAAGGTCTTGTCCACCAGCTGGTCGATCTGGCTCTGCTGCACCTGCTCCTTCGTGACCAGACTGGTCACCACGGCGTTTTCATTTTTCACCACGCCCCGCTGGCTCAGCCGCCGGATCACGGTATAGGTGGTGGCTTTGGACCAGCCCAGCTGCTCCTGGCACAGATGCACCAGCTGGGTGCTGTTCACCGGCTCGTGCTCCCACAGGATCAGGCAGAACCGGTACTCACTCTCGAATATCTGGGGTACGCTCATGTCACGCTCCTCCTTTCAGGTTGAATCCGTTAAACCTTACAATAAGTTTAACAGATTCAACCTCTCCTGTCAAGGCTTTCTGCAAAAATACAGCGCCGCCCTACAGAAAAACAGGGACGCCCGAGGGCGTCCCTGTTCCGGACTCGATATGGGTAAGCTTTCCTTGGGAAAACTTACATAGCGGCGATGATCTCCACGATCTCCTGGCCAATGCGCTTCTGAGCCTCCACGGTGGCGGCGCCGATGTGGGGGGTGCAGGACACCACGGGATGGCTGTACAGAGCCACGTTGCTGGCGGGCTCGTCGGCGTACACGTCCAGACCGGCGGCGCGGACCTTGCCGGACTCTAGAGCGGCCAGCAGGGCGGCCTCGTCCACGTTGGTGCCGCGGGAGGTGTTGATGACCACCACGCCATCCTTCATCTTGGCGATGTTCTCGGCGGAGATCAGAGCGCCGCCGTCCACAGCGGGAGCGTGGACAGAGATGAAGTCGGACTGGGCCAGCAGCTCATCCATCTCCACATAGGGGATGCCCAGCTGCTCGGAGATCACGGGCACCTGATAGATATCAAAGGCGATGACCTTCATGCCGATGGCCTTGGCCATCACGCCCAGGTGCTGGCCGATGCGGCCGAAGCCCACGATACCCAGGGTCTTGCCCTGCAGCTCGATGCCCTTGCCATAGGCCTTCTTCTCCCACTTGCCCTCGCGCATGGTGTGACCGGCGATGGACAGATACCGGGCGCAGGCAAACATATGACCCATGGCCAGCTCGGCCACGGACTGGGAGGAAGCGCGGGGGGTGTTCTTCACGGTGATGCCGTTCTCCTCGGCATACTTCACGTCGATGTTGTCCACACCCACGCCGCCGCGGATGATCATCTTCAGCTGGCCGCCCTTGGCCGCGTCAATGTGCTCCTTGCGGACCTTGGTCTTGGAACGGACCACGGCCACGTCAAACCCGCGCAGAGCCTCGCCCAGCTGATCGGGCTCATAGAACTGCTCCACTACCTCATGGCCCTGCTCCCGCAGCTGCGCCATAGCGGTCTTGTCCATACCGTCAGTAACCAGAATACGCATCGTAATAATCTCCTTCCATAATACGAAATGTTGTCGAATTTCGGGGGGCAGGGGAGAACCCTGTCCCCCGGCTGGTGCAGATTTTGCGTCTTTTACTTGTGCTCGGCCTCGAACTTGGTCAAAAAGTCCACCAGGGCCTGTGCGCCTTCGATGGGCATGGCGTTGTACACGGAGGCCCGCAGACCGCCCACAGACTTGTGGCCCTTCAGGTTGTCGAACCCGGCCTCCTTGGAGGCGGCCACCACGGCGGCGTCCAGCTCCTTGTCGCCGGTGACGAAGGGGATGTTCATCAGGCTGCGGTCCTGGGGCACCACGGCGCCCTTGAACAGCTTGGAGGAATCCAGGAAGTCATAGATGACCTGGGCCTTGGCGATGTTGCGCTTCTCCATCTCCTCCAGGCCGCCGATGCTCAGCAGATACTTGAACACCTTGCCGCAGCAGTAGATGGCCCAGCAGTTGGGGGTGTTGTACATACTGTCGTTGTCGGCATGGGTCTTATACTTCATGTAAATGGGGGTCTTGGGATCCAGGTCGTCCCGGATCAGATCCTCCCGGATGATGACCACGGCCATGCCGGCGGGGCCCACGTTCTTCTGCACACCGGCCCAGATCAGGCCGTAATCGGCCACGTTGCAGGGCCGGGACAGGAACATGGAGGACTGGTCGGACACCAGAATGTGGCCCTTGGTGTTGGGCAGCTTATTCCAGGTGGTGCCGTTGATGGTCTCGTTCTCGCAGATGTAGACATAGTCGGCATCCTCGGGGATGTCCAGATCGGAGCAGTCGGGGATGTAGGAGAAGTTCTTGTCGGCGGAGGAGGCAACCACCTGCACCTCGCCATACTTCTTGGCCTCGGCAATGGCCTTCTTGGACCACGCGCCGGTCTCCACATAGCAGGCCTTGCCGTTCTTCATCAGGTTCATGGCCACCATGGCAAACTGCAGGGTGCCGCCGCCCTGGATGAACAGGACCTTGTAGTTATCGGGGATGTTCATCAGCTTGCGCAGGTCGGCCTGGGCCTCGTCGGCGATCTGCTGGAACACCTTGGAGCGGTGGCTCATTTCCATGACGCACATGCCGCTGCCCCGATAGTTCATCATCTCGTCGCGGATCTCCTCCAGAACAGGCTCCGGCATCATGGCAGGACCTGCGGAGAAATTGAAAGTACGACCGTATTTCATCTTGCTTTTCCTCCTGATTGTTGTAATAGGTGATAGCACTTGGGATCTTTTTGCTTCCATCTCATAGTATACGGCAAATGTTCTCCGGAATCAACAGGGAAAATCATAGAAAATCAGCTTCCCTGAAAATTTTTCAGCTTCTCAGAAAAAACGAGAGAAAGGGGAGAGGCGGCAGCGTCCGGTCCCGGGTTGACAGGACCGCGCGACAGTGGTATCATGACAAAGCAATCGACTTTTATTCCAGAAAGAGGTGAGCAAAGTGAGCTTAGGTGACAGTTACGGGCGAAGTATTCAATGTGCCGCTGTGTCCGGCGCTTGCTTTGCGTCGGCTCGTACAGGTAAATAAAGGCCGGATATGACAGCACATTGCCCGGCTTCACTTTCAATTAGGAACACGATGCGATTTTAATTGAAAGGCGGTAATACCATGGCAATGTTCAACGAAGACAAGAACCTCAAAAGCGGAGGCTGCGCGGATGAGATCGCGGCGCTGATAAGGGATGACCTTTCGCCGAAGATGATCCAGGAGCAGCTGGAGAACTATCATAACAGCGATATTGCCAAGTCCATGGAGCAGATGGACCGGCTTGGAAGGATGCGGCTGATCCGCTCCATTGAGCCGGACAAGCTGGCCGGTATTTTCAAGTATGTCGAGCCCCAGGAGGCGGCTGCCTTCCTGAAGGACATCGACACGGAAAGAGCTGTTTTCATTCTGGAAAAGATTGACCCGGATGCTGCGGCGGACATTCTGCGGGAACTGCCCGGCAGCGACAGGTCAGCGATGATCGGGCTGCTCAACGGAGCGCTTCGGAAAAAGATTGAGCTGCTGGTGTCGTTTGACGAGGACGAGATCGGCAGCAGAATGAGCGCCAATTTCATTTCGCTGGATTCGGAAATGACGGTGGGCCAGGCCACCCGGGCGCTTATGGACCAGGCGAAGGAAAACGATAATATCCAAATGCTCTTTGTGACGGCGGAAAACGGCTTTTTCTGCGGCACGGTGGAGCTGCGCGCTCTGCTTATTGCGGAAAAGAACGCGGCTATCGCGCCCCTTATCCAGCACAGATTCCCGTATGTCTACTGCAGCGAGCGCACGGAGGACTGTATCGAGCGGCTGAAAAGCTACTCGGAAAGCGCCATTCCCGTGCTGGATGCCTCCAACTGCATTCTCGGCGTCATCACCCTGAGGGACCTGGTGGAAGCGGTGGACGACGAGATGAGCGACGACTATGCGAAGCTGGGCGGCCTTTCCGCGGAGGAGGATCTGCACGAGCCGCTGCGGGCAAGCCTGAAAAAGCGGATGCCCTGGCTGCTGGTGCTGCTGGTGCTGGGAATGGTTGTTTCAGGCGTTGTGGGCGCATTCGAGAAGGTCGTGTCCCGGCTGACGATCATTATGGCGTTCCAGTCGCTGATCCTGGATATGGCGGGAAATGTGGGAACGCAGTCGCTGGCTGTCACCATCCGTGTGCTGATGGACAAGGAGATCACCGCCCGGAAAAAGCTGGGCCTCGTCTGCAAGGAGATGCGGGTGGGGCTGTTCAGCGGACTGATTCTGGGCAGCCTTTCCGTGCTGTTTGTGGGCGCTTACATCATGCTGGGCAAGGGATATCCCGCCCAATATGCGTTTGCGGTTTCGGTGTGCATCGGTGCGGCGCTTCTGCTGGCCATGTTTATCTCCAGCGCCGTGGGAACGCTGATTCCCATGTTTTTCAAGCGAATCGGGGTGGACCCTGCCGTGGCCTCTGGGCCGCTGATTACCACCGTGAACGATCTGGTGGCTGTGGTCACCTACTATGGGCTCAGCTGGCTTCTGCTTCTCCAGGTGCTTCATCTGGGCAGCTGAAGCAAAATGAAACAGGACGGGGGCTTTGCTTTTCGGGAGGCAGGCCCCTGTTTTTGCGGAAACAGGGAATGGCTGATATGCCGGATTGACACCAAACCATAAAGATGCTATAAAGAGACTGTCGAAAAAAGCTGGCTATAAAAGGAAGAAGATTTTTTGGGGGAACGGGCGGAAAGGACGGCGGCAAGCGGTGGATAAGTGGAAAAAGACCATAATGCATATGGGAGCATACCCGGCGGCGCTGGGAAAATGGGTGCTGCTGGGCGGCATCATCGGTGTGGCCGGCGGCGTGATCGGCTCCCTGTTTCATATCGGCGTCAATTACGCCACGGCCATCCGGGGGGCGCACCCCTGGATTCTGTACCTGCTGCCGGTGGGGGCCTTGCCATCGTGGGGCTGTATAAGCTCTGCCATCTGGAGGGCAAGGGCACCAACGCCATCATCGAGTCGGTGCATTTCGGCGAAAGCGTGCCCATTCTCCTGGTGCCGGTGATCTTTGTGTCCACGGTGATCACCCACCTGTGCGGCGGCAGCGCCGGCCGGGAGGGCGCGGCCCTGCAGATCGGCGGCGGCCTGGGCTACGAGGCCGGGAAGCTGCTGCACCTGGGGGAAAAGGACCTGCCCCTTGCCACCCTGTGCGGCATGAGCGGGGTGTTCTCCGCCCTGTTCGGCACCCCCCTGACCGCCACGGTGTTCGCCCTGGAGGTCATCAGCGTGGGGGTTTTGTACTATGCGGGCCTGGTGCCCTGCATCACCGCCGCCATGGCGGCCTTCGGCGTGTCCACCCTGATGGGGGTGGAGCCCACCCGGTTCGCGGTGGCCATGCCCCCTGTGACGCTGGAGACCATGGTGCCGGTGGTGGCCCTGGCCATTCTGTGCGCCGTGGTCAGCATCCTGTTCTGCAAGGGGCTTCACTGGACGGAGCGCCTGCTGGACCGGGGGTTCAGAAGCCCCTGGGTCCGGGTGCTGGCAGGCTCCGTTCTGCTGATCGGCATGAGCCTTCTGACAAACGGCGACTACAACGGCGCGGGCATGGACGTCATCGCCCGGGCCCTGGCGGGGGAGGCCAATGGCTGGGCGTGGCTGCTGAAGATCCTGTTCACCGCTGTCACCATCGGCTGCGGCTTCAAGGGCGGCGAGGTGGTGCCGTCGTTCTTCGTGGGGGCCGCCTTCGGCTGCTTCATGGGGGGGCTGCTGGGCCTGCCCGCCGGGTTCGGCGGGGCCATCGGCCTGGTGGCGGTGTTCTGCGGGGCGGTGAACTGCCCGGTGGCCTCGGTGCTGCTGAGCGTGGAGCTGTTCGGCTCTGCCGGTGCGCCGTATTTTGCCGTGGCCTGCGCCCTGAGCTATCTCCTCTCCGGCTACTGCGGCCTGTACAGCAGCCAGACCATCCTCTATTCCAAGCTCCGCGCGGAATTTATCAACGTCCGCACCCACGAGTGACAAAAATGTAAGCTCAGACCGGGGAAATGTAAGCCCATTCGATGGCGGCGCATTTCCCCGGCCTGCTATAATAGGCCCCGTAAAGGAGGCATCAATATGCAGATTCTGAATGTAACGGGCCTGAAAAAGGTCTATACCACCCGCTTCGGCGGCAGCCAGGTCACGGCCCTGCGGCAGGTGGATTTCTCCGTGGAGGAGGGCGAATATGTGGCCATTATGGGCGAGTCCGGCTCCGGCAAGACCACCCTGCTGAATATTCTGGCGGCGCTGGATAAGCCCACCGCCGGCCGGGTGGAGCTGGACGGCCGGGACATGTCCGCCGTCCGGGAGTCCGACGCCGCGGCCTTCCGCCGGGACAACCTGGGCTTCGTGTTCCAGGAGTTCAACCTGCTGGACACCTTCACCCTGCGGGACAACATCTACCTGCCCCTGGTGCTGGCGGGGCGGCCCTATCGGGAGCTGAAGGCCCGGCTGGACCCCATCGCCCGCCAGCTGGGCATCCTGGAGCTGCTGGACAAGTATCCCTATGAGGTGTCCGGCGGCCAGAAGCAGCGGGCCGCCGTGGCCCGGGCGCTGATCACCCATCCCCGGCTGATCCTGGCTGATGAGCCCACCGGCGCTCTGGACAGCCGCTCCACCGACGAGCTGCTGGACCTGTTCGCCCAGATCAACCGCCAGGGGCAGACCATCCTCATGGTCACCCACTCCGTCAAGGCCGCCAGCCACGCCGGGCGGGTGCTGTTCATCAAGGACGGCCAGGTGTTCCACCAGCTGTACCGCGGCCAGTGTACCGACGAGCAGCTGTACCAGAAGATCGCGGACACCCTGACCATGCTTCAGGCAGGCGGTGACCGGGCATGAAGCTGTACCGCCATCTGGCCTGGGACGGCATCCGGAAAAACAGCCGCCTCTATGTGCCGTACCTGCTGACCGGCGTAGGCGCCGTGTCGTTTTTCTACATTCTTGTGGCCCTGTCCCGGCTGCCGGAGGGAACGCTGCCCGGCAGCGGCTCCGTGCAGGTGATCCTGAATCTGGGCAGCTTTGTGCTGTGGGTGTTTTCTCTGCTGCTGCTGTTTTACACCCATTCCTTCCTGATCCGCCGCCGGAACCGGGAGTTTGCCCTGTATAACGTCCTGGGCATGGGCAAGCGGGACATCGCCCGGATCCTCTGCTGGGAGACCCTGCTCTCCGGCGGCATCTCCCTGGCCGGGGGCCTGGCCCTGGGCATCCTGCTGGGCAAGCTGGCGGAGCTGGGCCTGCTGCGGATGGTGGGCGCGGCCACGGACATGGTGTACCGGGTGTCCGCCGGGGGCCTGCTCCTGACCCTGGGCCTGTACGGGGCCATTTACCTGCTGATCCTGATCTCCTCCCTGCTGCGGGTGGGCCGCTCCACCGCCGTGCAGCTGATGCGCAGCCAAGCGGAGGGGGAGAAGCCGCCCCGGGCCAACTGGGCCCTGGCGGTGCTGGGCATCCTGCTGCTGGCCGGGGCCTATTACCTGGCCGTCACCATCCGGGAGCCGCTGGCGGCCCTGACCTGGTTCTTCGCCGCCGTGCTGATGGTCATTGCCGCCACCTATCTGCTGTTCATCTCCGGCTCCGTGGCCCTGTGCCGCCTGCTGCAGAAGAACCCCCGGTTTTACTATCAGAAGCGGCACTTCGTGTCCGTTTCCTCCCTGGTCTACCGCATGAAGCGCAACGGCGCGGGCCTGGCCTCCATCTGCATCCTGGGCACCATGGTGCTGGTGATGCTCTCCTCCACCACCTGCCTGTATTTCGGCGCGGAGGACTCCCTGCACACCCGCTATCCCCGGGATGAAAACATCACCGCCTACTTCCCGGACCGGGCCAGCCAGTCCGGGGACCTGACGTCTCTGCGCACCGCCGTGGCGGACGCCGTCCGCCGCAGCGGTATGTCCGCCGCCAATGTTTGGGAGTACCGCTCCGTGTCCTCGGTGATGACCCTCCGGGACGGGGTGCTCTCCCCGAATGAGGGCTTCGGCAATCCCGTGGATGTGACCCTGATCCCCCTGGCGGATTACAACGCCGCCATGGGCACGGACCTGACCCTGTCCCAGGGGCAGGTGTGCGTCTGCCGCAGCCGGACCGGCTATCAGGGGACCTCCCTGACCCTTCAGAACGGCCCCACCTGGCAGGTGGCGGGCCTGCTGGATAACTTTTCTCCTTCCGGCAGCGACTCCGCCAGCGTCGTCACCCAGCTGTGGCTCATCGTTCCGGACCTCTCCGCCGCAGACGCCCTGGAGCAGGTGATGAACCGGGCCAATATGGGCGTGTCCCGCACCTGGCACTACGGTTTTGACCTGGACCGCCAGCTTCCCGACGCCGCGGACCCCGTGGCCGAGGCCATCCGCCGCATGGCCCAGGACGGCGGCCTGATGGAAAACGGCGTGCTGGGCGTGGAGTCCCTGGCGGAAAATCGCGGAGATTTCTACGGGTCCTACGGAAGCCTGTTCTTCCTGGGCATCCTCCTCAGCGTGGGCTTCTCCCTGGCGGCGGTGCTGATCATCTATTATAAGCAGATCTCCGAGGGCTACGAGGACCAGGCCCGCTTCGACATCATGCAGAAGGTGGGCATGACCCGCCGGGACATCCGCTCCAGCATCAACAGCCAGCTGCTGCTGGTGTTCTTCCTGCCGCTGCTGCTGGCGGGACTGCACCTGGCCTTTGCCTTCCCCTTTGTCCATAAGCTGCTGCTTCTGTTCAACCTCTGGAACACCCGCCTGCTGGTGGGCACCACCGCCGCCAGCTTCCTGGCCTTTGCGGCGCTGTACACCCTGGTGTACCGGATCACCTCCAACGCCTATTACCACATCGTCAGCGGGGGAGGGGAGCGGTAATGCGCCGGTTTGCCTACCGGGCGGTGCTGTGGTGCGGCGGAGCGGTGACGGTGGCCCTGGCCGCTGCCGCCGCCCTGACCGTGTCCCTCACCGACCGCCTCCTGCACAGGCTGGAGCCATAAAGCATAAAAAGAGACCGTATTCGGAAGAATACGGTCTCTTTTGAGTCTGTTGTAAAAGCCTCGCAGCGTTTGCCGCCCGCAGGCGGCAAA
>ENA-OYVX01000612-OYVX01000612.1-human-gut-metagenome-genome-assembly--contig:-NODE-612-length-15937-cov-4.509508_pt1 | contig 15937 bp, 10 predicted proteins | sample MGYA00244159_ERZ653375 | MGnify/ENA primary metagenome ERZ653375 (study PRJEB26926, sample SAMN06164942) | human gut metagenome | biome: ENVO:00009003; feature: ENVO:2100002; material: ENVO:00002003... | reverse complement strand
GAGATTGCCTCTTGTCTCGTGGGCTCGGAGATGTGTATAAGAGACAGGAACAGCAGTCGCTGTCCTGCTCCCAGCTGCCGTCTTTTATATTCTCATAGCTACCGGGATAAAAAAGCCATCTTCCTGCTCTTGTGATGCCTATTGCAAGCGGCTCGATCTCCTTGGGTAAGGAGCTGAGAACGCTGTATGCGGTATGCAGTGAAGCGGCATGGTCAGCGGACGCACCGCCGAACAGCACGGCTATTCTTTTCTTTGCCATAGCTCTTCCTCTTCTTTCGTTCTTTATATGCAATAATACAATTAAGTATATCACATTCTGCTTTCAAGTTCAAGTATTAACGTGTAAATTATAAATAGTATCGGCCTTAGTGGAAGAAAAAAGTAAAATTTCAGATAAAAATATTGACCGTGTGCCGCAGATATGGTAATATTAATGTGCATATATTTTTTAGCAGGCTGCAGAAGAAACTGTACCGCCTATATCAAAAAGAAGAGGTATATTTTAACGTATGGAAATACAATTACTCGTAATAATCATAATAATGATCGCCTGTTCGGCGTTCTTTTCCGCCAGTGAAACGGCACTTACCGGTGCTAACCGCATAAGGCTCAAAAGCATGGCTGAAAACGGCTCTAAGGGCGCTAAAATGGCGCTTAAACTGCTTGACAGATACGATAAGGTTATCACAACAATACTTATCGGCAACAACATAGTAAACATAACCGCATCTTCGCTCGGTACTATACTTGCGACAGCAATAGTAGGTCCTGACAATGCGGCGCTCGTATCGACAGTGGTATTGACGCTTGTGATACTCACATTCGGTGAGGTAATGCCGAAAAGCCTTGCGAAAGACCACTCGGAAGGGATGACGGTCGCAACGAGCGGAATAATCACATTCCTTACATTCATATTCACTCCCCTGTCGGCTTTATTTATACTGCTTAAAAAGCTTGCAAACAAGCTGTTCGGCAACAAGAAGGAGGTTACCGTAACAGAACAGGAGCTTATGGCTATAATAGACGAAATCGAGGACGAGGGCGTACTTGAAGAACAGGAGCGTGACCTTGTGAAGTCTGCTCTTGAATTTGACGAAACGGTAGTTGATGAGATAATCACTCACCGTGTAGACGTCATTGCGGTCGATGTAAACGAAGATATTGAAACAGTAAAGGAAACCTTCATCAACGAGGAATATTCAAGACTTCCCGTTTACGAAGGCTCTATAGACCACATTATCGGCTTTGTGAGCCAGAAAGACTTTTTCAAGAAATATCTTACCAAAAAAGATGACGAAACGTTCTTACTGCGTGATATAATGCAGGAGATCCACTATGTTCCTCATCTGATGAAGATAAGCGATATAATGAAGCAGATGCAGAAGGACAAGGTACATATGGCTGTCGTACTCGACCAGTACGGCGGAACGCTCGGTATAGTTACTCTTGAAGACATACTCGAACAGCTTGTCGGTGAAATATGGGACGAGAACGATGAGATAATCGCCCCTGTCACATTCGTATCGGAAAACGAGTTCAACGTCAACGGCGATGTATCGCTGACCGCTTTCAAGCGTTACTGGCATAACCGCACGGGAGATAGTCCGAAAATAGATGGCAACGCAAAGACCGTCGGCGGCTGGGTGCTTGAGCTTTTCGGCAAGATCCCTGAAACAAACGAAAGCGTTACAACAGACGATTTCAGAATAACGGTTCTTAAAGTCAGCGAAAGAAGAATAGTAAAGGTACGCCTTACCGTTATTCCCAAATCCGAAAATAAGGAATAATATGCGTGTACTGTTTATAGTCTGCGCCGTACTTGGTACTGTCGGCATATGCGGACTTCTTGTAATGCTGCTGTTCTTCAGGCTGAAAATAAACCTCGGCTTCAGACTGCCGAAGGGCAGGACTATACCTATCGAGCAGTTTATTCCTCAAGGGATATACGGATATGCGGTATTTACCGCTGTATTCGGATATTTCGGGCTGATGCTGCTGCAGCTTTCACTGCCGTGGTACTTCATAGTTCCCGCCGATATTGCAATGGGCTTTATTGTGAACTTTATCGGTATGCACTTTCTTTCTCCTGCCGTGAAAAGTTTTGTGAACGGCAAAGCGCCGAAGCCCGATGATCTTACGGGATACGAGGCTGTCGCACTTGAAAATATAGCAGGCAGCGGCTACGGGAAGGTTCGGGTGAAATATAACGGGCTGAATTACCGCTTTGACGCAATATCCGTATATCACACGGATATTGAATCGGGCGAAAAGGTCGATATAGTTACAGGCGAGGACGAATTGCTCTTTGTCCAGAAAAAAGATGAGATATACAAAGTCCTTGACGAAGAAAAAACGCCTGTAACAAAAGCAGAAACCGACATTACACCCGAGCCGAAAAGAAAAAACGACAGCTTTGTAAGCTCGGAAGAAATCAATAATAACCGAAAGGAAGAATAAAACTTGTTCTCAAAGGAGATAACAACTACTGCGGAGGACTACCGCACATTGGTAAAATTTACCGAATACTCGCTCAAAAAGTCGAATAACATTCTGTTTATCGCTATGGCGGTACTTGCTGTGGCATCGCTCGTTATCGGACTTGCGGGAATAATTCCGCTGTATATTTCGGCGGCTGTATGCCTTATTTGCGTTGCGGTAATTCTTGCCGATGTTCTTATCATTTCAAAGAAAGCAAAGGACGGTATAAAGTACGGCAAGGTGGTGCTTAACGCAAAGCGTACCTTCAGCTATGATGCGGCATCGGTAAGGGTGTTCGGCGGAAGGACAGCTACCGATATAAACGCACAGTGGAATACGATTTTCAAGATATACGAGATTGAAAAGTGCTTTATAATCTATTTCAGATATAACCTTGCGTTCTGCCTGCCGAAAAATCAGCTTACACCGCAGGAAACGCTGAATGTAAGAAACTATTTTATAAAGAAAATGGACGGAAGGTTCGTCAAAAAATGCAAATAAAACAGGAGAACGGCATTATGTTGAAAAAGCTCAAAAAGCAGGTGCTTGAAGCAAATCTACTGCTTCCGAAATACAACCTTATAACATTCACATGGGGCAACGTATCGGGGATAGACCGTGAAAGAGGACTTGTCGTAATAAAGCCATCCGGCGTTGAATATGACGGTATGACGGTAGACGATCTTGTTGTAGTAACTCTTGACGGCGAGCAGGTCGAGGGTGATTTAAGACCGTCAAGCGACACGCCGACACATCTTGAACTGTACAAGGCATTTCCTAACATCGGCGGTATAGTTCATACGCATTCTCAGTGGAGTACGACCTTTGCGCAGAGCGGACTTGATATTCCTGCACTCGGCACAACGCACGGCGACTATTTCTACGGTGCTATACCCTGCACCGACAAGATGACGCCCGAAGCTATCGGCGGCGAATACGAAAAGGAAACAGGCACGATAATCATTGATACGTTCAAAAAGCGTAACATCGATCCCGATTCCGTACCTGCAGTAAATGTACACTCTCACGGACCTTTTGCCTGGGGCAAGGACGCAATCGACGCTGTACACAATGCGGTCGTGCTTGAAAATGTCGCAAAGATGGCCATGTTCAACCTTCTGCTTGACAGAAATATCGAGCCTATGCAGCAGGAGCTTCTTGATAAGCACTATCTGAGAAAGCACGGCGCTAACGCATATTACGGACAAAAATAACTGCTTTGGGGGAATAATATGAATATTTACTGCCTATCGGAAGGCGAGCTTTATAATATCGAAAACGGCAAGGAACACCTCGTTCACTGTGAGCGTGTGGAGAGCTACCGTGACGCAGTGCGTAAGATGAAGGCTCGTGATGAATGGAAAACCACAGGTAAAGGTGCAAAGTTCATGGGCGTTGAGCAGAAGGAATACGGCGAAAATGAAGCATTCGATATGCTCAGGGGCATCGGTTCGTGCGGTGACAGGCTGATATACACGACTTTTGCGGATAATGTCGGCGGTATGTACTTCAAGGATAGCGAGGGAGAAAACTATATTTTCGCAAACCGTGAAGAAATAATCAACGATATTGACTGCTATGACGGGAAGTGCGTAGTCAGCGCAGGAAACGGGTATTACGAAAATCACATTGCCCTTGTCGATACGAAAAACGGCAGTTTTGAACAGCTCACAGAAGGGTTTACCAGCGAAACGCACCCGTTTATTTCACGCAGGAACAGCGATATAATCTACTATACGGCTATGGGCTTTGCGACAAGCGGCGGAGGTGAGATTGCGGAAAAAAGCCCGTGTACGATATGTCTTTTCGATACACGGAGCGGAACAATAGACGAATTTATCGCAGAGGAAGGATTCGACTGCATAAAACCGCAGGATGATGCCGACGGAAACATATACTACATACGCAGAAAATACGTTCCGACAAAGCAGAAAAGCAATCTGGCAATGGATATACTGATGTTCCCTGTCAGGATAATCAAAGCTATCGGCGGATTTTTAAGCGTGTTTTCAATGGCGTTCGGCGGAGAACCTTTGCGTACCGGCGGTAAAAATCCGGCAAAGAGCAAAGCCGCAGACGAGCGTGAAGCCTTCATCGAGGGAAATCTGATAAAAGCCGAAAAACAGCTGAGCGGTGACGCAGACGACGGTATAATCCCATCGGACTGGGAGCTTGTAAAGCGTGATAAAAGCGGTAATATAACCGTTTTAAAAAAGCGGATAATGGATTACAGACTGCTTTCAGACGGAGATATTCTCTATTCAAACGGAAGCCGCATAGGAATGCTGTCGGGCGATAAGAACACCGTTGTGTGCAAAATAAAATACGCTAATTCGATAACCGTAACCGAATAAGGCACAAAAAAGCCGCCGTGCAGATAGCACGGCGGCTCTCGTTATTAAGCATCACAGATTACTTAACGATATACTTGTCAAGCTCAGCCATAAGCTCATCGCAATCATCGCTGTGAACACGAAGCTCGAGGGGCTTTGAAAGATCCAGGCTGAAGATACCCATTATTGACTTTGCGTCAATTGCATATCTGCCGCTTACGATGTCAACATCGTAGTTACACTTTGTAACTGTTGTTACGAAATTCTTAACGTCTTCAATAGTATTGATTCTGATATTAGCTGTTTTCATACAAAAAACCTACCTTTCATATTTCAGGTCAAATTTCGGCTCCTGACCGATTGATTTCATTTTACCAAAATGTAAGGCGGTTGTCAATTGCTTTTAACTGATTTTACTTAATTTTTTCAATCGGAGATAACCGTTAGCCTGATTTCCCGTTTCCGCCTTATCACTGTAAGTGCTTATCGCTCCTTACAGCTATATAATAACACATTTCACGATACGGTCAAGAGTATTATTGTCAAAAAATCGCCACAGCTTGCAAATTTCGTAATAATAAAGTATAATTAGGCTGTCGGGAGTTTAGTTTTGGTGAAACTAACCACAATTTATTATGGAAGTGATATTATCAGATATACTGTACAGACCTTCGGGTGCAAGGTCAACCAATATGAAAGCGCTTCGGTAGCAAAGGCTATGGACGAACACGGATACGAGAAAACAGACGATATTTTTACGGCGGATATTGTTATAATAAACAGCTGTTCAGTGACGGAAAACAGCGACAAAAAAGCGAAACAGCTTATAAACAGGATAAAAAGCAACGACCCTATGAAGATAGTCGTGCTTACGGGCTGTTTTCCGCAGGCTTTTCCCGAAACGGCTTCAAAGCTGTCAGCCGATATAGTAACGGGTACCGAGCATAAAGACAGCATTGCGGATATGATAGACGTATTTACCGGCAACAAGGTAAAGCAGGTTGCCATACCGCCAAGACCCGTCAAAAAGCAATACGAAAAGCAGAAAAACGCCGATATGGGCAAGACGAGAGCATTTATAAAGATTGAGGACGGCTGTGACAGATTCTGCAGTTACTGCATAATACCTACCGCCAGAGGCTCTGTAAGGTCACGTTCCTTGCAGGATATAACCGAGGAAGTAAGGTTTCAGGTATCGTGCGGTCATAAGGAGATGGTGCTTGTCGGCATCAACCTTTCCTGCTACGGTCAGGAAATCGGGCTGAGGCTTGCGGACGCAATAGAGGCGGTATGCTCTGTGGACGGAGTTGAGCGTGTACGTTTGTCATCGCTTGAGCCGGAGTTGCTTACCGATGAGGATATAGCAAGAATGGCGGCGCAAAAGAAGCTATGTCCGCATTTTCACCTGTCGCTCCAGTCCGGAAGCAGTGCTACATTGAAGCGTATGAACCGGCATTATACGCCCGATGAATACTACGATATAGTCCTGAGGCTGCGAAAAGCGTTTCCGGATTGTGCGATAACTACAGATATTATGGTAGGGTTTGCAGGAGAAACCGACGAAGAATTCCAAGAATCCTGCGAATTTGCCAAAAAAGTCGGTTTTGCGGCAATGCACGTTTTTACCTACTCGATAAGAGAGGGTACAGCGGCGGCAAGACGCACAGACCACATTGCACATGATATTGCCGTAAAGAGATACCACGCTATGAGCAGCCTTGCAAAAAAGCTGAAAGAGGAATATTTCCGCTCGTGCGTGGGAAAGACGGAAAAGGTGCTTATTCAGCGCAGGGAAAGCGAAGAATATGCAAACGGCCTTACCCCGCAGTACGTTCCCGTGCGCATATACGGCAGTGACGCAAACAGGCAGGATATAATTACTGTACAAATTACAGGAGCATCGGGCAGTGATTTTTGTGTCGGAGAAGAAATAAAATGCTTGTAATCGGGCAGATATTGTAGTATAATTAAAAGGTATTGATAGTTTTGTGCCTTTACACGCTTGCAAAAGCCTGTGGCACTATCACAAAAAACGACGGAGGAAGTTTATGTCAGTTTATCGCATTTATGTGGAAAAGAAACCGCAGTTTGCCGTTGAGGGAAAAGCTGTTCTCTCAGACCTTAAAACCGCACTTCAGATTAAAGGTATCAAGGATGTGCGTATCGTAAACCGTTACGATGCAGAGGGTATCACAAAGGAGAATTTTGAAAAAGCTACTCCCACCGTATTCTCAGAACCGCCTGTTGACGATGTTTATTATTCACTGCCTGAGATTGAGGCTGATGAAAAGATGTTCGCAACCGAGTTTTTACCCGGTCAGTTCGATCAGAGAGCAGACTCAGCCGCTCAGTGTATACAGATGCTGTGTCAGGGCGAACGTCCCACGGTTAAATACGCAAAGCTGTATATCCTTAAGGGCGATATTTCAGATGAGGATTTTACTAAGATAAAGCACTATCTCATAAATGCCGTAGAAGCAAGAGAATGCGGCTTTGAGCAGTATGAAACGCTTGATGTAAAATATGATATTCCGAAGGATGTAGCTGTGCTTGACGGATTTATCGGTCTTTCCGAAGACGAGCTTGCTCAGTTTATCAAGAAGTACGCACTTGCTATGGATCTTGGCGATATAAAGTTCTGTCAGGAATATTTCAAGAAAGAGCAGAGAGATCCTACCCTTACCGAAATCAGAATGATAGATACATACTGGTCGGATCACTGCCGTCATACAACATTCGGAACAATAATCGACAATGCGAAGATTGACGCTCCCTACATTGCCGAAACTTATAAGGAATACAAGCTCGACAAGGAGGAGCTTGGCAGAAGCGCAAAGCCTGTCTGCCTTATGGATATTGCGACCGCCGCAGTAAGAAAGCTGAAAAAAGACGGTCTTCTCCCCGACCTTGACGAGAGTGAAGAAATAAATGCCTGCTCCGTAAAAATAACCGTTGACGTTGACGGCAAGGACGAGCAGTGGCTTCTTATGTTCAAGAACGAAACACATAACCACCCCACTGAGATCGAACCTTTCGGTGGTGCGGCAACCTGCCTCGGCGGTGCTATAAGAGATCCGCTTTCGGGTCGTTCTTACGTTTATCAGGCTATGCGTGTAACGGGCGCTTCGGATCCCCTGCTCCCTGTTGACAAGACGATCCCCGGCAAGCTCCCTCCGAGAAAGATAACAACAACAGCCGCACAGGGCTATTCGTCATACGGTAACCAGATCGGTCTTGCAACAGGTCACGTTGCCGAGATATATGACCCCGGATATATGGCTAAGCGTATGGAGATTGGTGCTGTAATCGGTGCCGCTCCTGCTGAGAACGTTGTCCGTGAACGCCCCGTCCCCGGTGATATAATCATTCTGCTCGGCGGCAGAACAGGCCGTGACGGTTGCGGCGGCGCTACAGGCTCATCAAAGTCGCACAGCGTTGAATCGCTCGAAACCTGCGGTGCTGAGGTTCAGAAGGGTAACGCTCCCGAAGAAAGAAAACTCCAGAGATTATTCCGTGACAAGAACGCAACAAAGCTGATAAAGCGTTGCAACGACTTTGGTGCAGGCGGTGTTTCCGTCGCTATAGGCGAGCTTGCTGACGGTCTTGAAATCGACCTCAACGCAGTTCCCAAGAAGTACGACGGTCTTGACGGAACAGAGCTTGCCATCTCTGAGTCGCAGGAAAGAATGGCAGTTGTAGTTGACAAGAACGATGTTGACAAGTTCATCGCTCTTGCAGGCAAGGAAAACCTTGAGGCTACTCCAGTTGCGGTAGTTACCGAAAACCCCAGACTCAAGATGAACTGGAACGGTAAGACTATCTGCGACATTTCAAGAGAATTCTTAAATTCAAACGGTGCAGAAAAGCACACGGATATATATGTTCCCGCTCCAACGGTAAGCTATTCTACAGGCAGACACAACACTAAGGAAGAATGGGAAAAGCTCGTTACCGACCTTAACGTATGCTCTCAGAAGGGTCTTGTACAGCGCTTTGACTCAACGATCGGCGCAGGTACTGTACTTATGCCTTATTCGGGCAAGACACAGCAGACACCCGTACAGGCTATGGCGGCAAAGCTCCCCGTACTTTCGGGCAACACAAAGACAGCTTCCATAATGGCATGGGGCTTTGATCCTTTCGTAAGCCGTCAGTCACCCTATCACGCAGCCGCTCTTGCAGTAGTCGAGAGTATGGCAAAGGTAGTTGCCGCAGGCGGTAAGAGCGAAAAGTGCTGGCTCACATTCCAGGAATATTTCGAACGTACACAGGGCGATCCTGAGCGTTGGGGCAAACCTTTTGCCGCACTTCTCGGTGCATATAAGGCTCAGATTGCACTCTCAAGTGGCGCTATAGGCGGCAAGGACTCAATGTCGGGTACATTTGAGCATATAGATGTTCCGCCAACGCTCGTTTCTTTCGCAGTTTCAACTGCAAAGTCAGACAAGATAATTTCCGCTGAATTCAAGCTCCCCTGCAGTGATATTTACTACATTGCACCTGCATACGATGAAAACGGTATGCCCGACTTTGACAGCGTCAAGAAGGTATTTGCTACAGTAGAAAAGGCAATTGCCGACGGCACTGCCCTGTCAGTATGGACTTTGGCTCACGGCGGTATTGCAGAAGGTATCTTCAAGATGTCGCTCGGTAACAGAATCGGTGCAAAGCTTAAAGCTATGGACGATGAAAAGCTGTTCGGTCTGCACTACGGTGCATTCATCATCGAGGCTAAGGGCGCAATAGAGGGCGCAGAGCTTATCGGTGAAACAGTGAGCGACTACACGATTACGGCAGGCGATGTCAAGCTTGACATTGCAGATCTTGAGAAGAAGTATGACGCTGTTCTTGAACCTATCTTCAAGAATTCGCTCCCCGAAATGCCGAGGCCCGTATCGGTTGCTTACGACAAGGGTTGTGATCTTCTCACAAACAAGGCTCCCGGCACTATCGCAAAGCCTAAGGTACTTATCCCCGTATTCCCCGGTACTAACTGCGAATACGATATGGCTGCCGCATTCAACAGATACGGCGGTGAAGCTGAAATATTCGTTATCAGAAACCTTTCTGCAAAGAATATGGAAGACAGCGTAAACGAATTTGCAAAGAGAATCGAAAACAGCCAGATGATAGCTGTTCCCGGCGGTTTCTCAGGCGGTGACGAACCCGAAGGCTCGGCTAAGTTCATCAACGCATTCTTCCGCAATCCTAAAATCAAGGATGCCGTAGAGAATATGCTCTATGCCCGTGACGGTCTTATGATTGGTATATGCAACGGCTTCCAGGCTCTTATCAAGCTTGGTCTTGTGCCTTTCGGCAAGATAGTTCCTCTGTCAAGCGAAAGCCCCACGCTTACATATAACACCATAGGCAGACACCAGTCACAGCTTGCTCTTACTAAGATTTGCACCAACAAGTCACCGTGGCTTATGCACTGCAAGGTGGGCGAGGTTTACAACATACCGATTTCGCACGGCGAAGGACGTTTTGTAGCAAGTGACGAGGTTATCGCAAAGCTCATCGAAAACGGTCAGATTGCTACTCAGTATGTTGACCTTAACGGCGAGCCTACAATGGCTCTTGCATACAATCCCAACAGCTCGATGTGTGCTATCGAGGGTATCATCTCTCCCGACGGCCGTGTACTCGGTAAGATGGGTCATACAGAGCGTATAAGTTCAGACACCTGCGTTAATGTTGACGGCAACAAGGAACAGCTTCTGTTCAAGGGTGGCGTTGACTACTTCAGAATTTAACATTAAAACCGCATAAAATCTGCCCTGCAACGTATTTAGAACGTTGCAGGGCATTTTTGTGTGAAAAAATACAGAGCAGACTTTCGTCTGCTCTGCGATGTTTTTACTTACTTATTCTTTCTCTTTCTTGCCTTATACGTTACAGGAACTGCTCCGCCGGCAACAGCCGCTACCGCAATCCAGGCGGCAAGTGACGATGCGCCTGTTTCGGGGTTTTTCTTTCCGAATTCTTCTGGAGCTTTTTCAAACGCACAGGCTATACACTCATAATGGCCTATACCCGGCTCTGTGGCGGTAGGCTCTTTATCTACCACCCACTTGAACTCGTGGTCGTCAGCATCGATTATATTGCCATTGTCATCAACGTGCCAGTGCTTATTCTTATCGTGTTTCCATTCCTTCTTACCGCTAAGCTTAGGAAGTGCTTTCTCCTCCTTGATGCCGCAAACGTTGCAGGCTCTGCATGCTTTACCCTCAGATGTGATTGTCGGCTCAACGAGAGTTTTCCACTCGGACCAGTCGTGTCCCTTCGGAGAAATTTCCTTTATATCTTTTCTTTCATCGCAATTTCTGCAATGCACAGAATCCTCACCTTGCTCAGTGCATGACGGTGCAATATCAACAGTACGGGAATCCTCCCATTCGTGCGCCGGCTCTATAATTTTGGTCTGTTCGAAACCGCAATGGATACAAGCGTGTTTCTTAACGCCGTTTTCAGTACAGGTTGAAGGCGTTACTACCTCCCATTCGCCGTAGGTGTGATCTGTAACGGGGATAACCGTTGAATCCTTTGTTGCGTCACAGCGTGAGCAATGGATGGATTTAGAGCCTTCGGTCGTGCAGGTAGGTTCCTTGTCTATCGTGTAATCCTCTTCCCAATCGTGAGCGTCCGGGTCTATATCGGTATCTTCATATTCAGTGTATCCGCAGATCTCACATTTTCTTGTTTTCTGACCGCCTGCAACACAGGTAGAGTCTTTTGATACCGTCCACTCACCAAATGAATGTCCTGTCGGTTCGATCTCTGTTACATCCTTTGTCGCATCACATCTTGAACAATGTATCGACTTTGAACCGGGCTTTGTACAAGTGGGTTTTACATCTGTTGTGTATTCGGCATTCCAATCGTGTCCGAGCGGTGCTGTATCACGTTCTTCTTCAAATTGGCATACGGAGCAGATATGCTTTTCCTTACCGCCTTCTTCACAATTTGCCGCCTTGCTTTCTTTCCACTCACCGAATTTGTGACCGCTTGGAGCACCGCTTTCAAATACAAGCGTTGTGTCATTCGTGTGTGCTCCGCATTCGCACGAATAGAAATATTTGGCAGGATTTACGCAATCTGCAGGAAGTGCAAGCGTATCCTCGTTTACGGTCTTTATATCAAATGTATGATTTTCTTTATTGATTTTTGCCTGACAGTTCTTACAAAGACTATAGTGTCCGGTAAGCTCGGAATAATACAGTTTACCGTCACTCTCGTGTTCAACCTTATAAGTCAGCGTGAAACGTGCCAGAGCCTTATCCTGAGTGCCTGCAGACGCATCCGCATAAGCGGTTCTGTCTGTTATAACGATGAAATCTTCGGTATAAGTTCCTGTGGCTAAATTGCTGTCGGGCTTAACTGTGAATGTTGCAGTTGCGCCCTTTGCAAGCTTTGAAGAGCCGTCATCGGCAGTACCCCAATCATCGCCGGCAGTGTATGATACTGTGAACGAAGAAGTATCAGTTATGACACCGCTTGCTTTATTAAGGTCTGATTCCTTTACTACTCTGTACTTTGCTATAGAACCGCCCTCTGTGACTTTCACCTTGAGCGAAACTGTCTTTGTCGGGTTGCCATTATCAAAATCTGTACCGATGTCAACAGTTGACACAGGATTGTTTTCACTGTCTGTTACAGATATTTCAACATCTTTAAGACTTGCGTCTGCAGTCACGATAAGGTTGCGATCAACCGAAAGTGCTATGAACTCACCTGTCGTGCTGTCAAACGTGTACATATTGTCAGGTATCGCATTACCGTCAATATCTGTTACATTAACGCCTGAGAAACGGTATTCATCGGGATCGTTCAGTGCAAACGTAAACCTTGAAGAATCTCCTGCTACAGCAAAGACATTTCCGTCCGTTACGGTTGTTTCATTCGTATTATTTGCCTTTATGCAATAGGGCATTACATTTGTGCATGGCTCGCTGTCATCTATTATTTCACCGTCACCGATGCGGACAATATTAAGTCTGTTTGATTCCGATACTATTGTGTAGGCATCGGCAACATCGGTTAAAGCATTTCCGCCCGACAGCTTTATTTTATAGCCGGTTTCCGCAATGCACTTACCGCTTGCATAATCCAGCGTATATCCGGCACCGGAAGCAGGTGTGAACCTGCGGATAACACCGCCGTTCGTCTTTGTTATCTGTGCCGCACTGTCGGCTTTTGTGATACTGCCGTTTGTGAGTATCGTACCGTTATCGACAGACAGAGTACCTGCTACGGAAATATCGCCGTAGGTTTCAATAACAGTGCCGTCGGTTACCTTTGCCGTTCCGTGACCGATTATATCAAGCTTTGCATTTTCGTAACCGTTCACAGACAGGAGCTTAAAATCGCCAGAAGTATTGGCGGCATCGGAATCATCGAGCTTATTGACATTGAGAATACCGTTTACTGCGTATATTCCGCTTACCGATGTTCCGTCATTTCCCGGCTTGCCATTATAATTATCCTGCTGTTCAGACGGTACATTGGTATTTGTACCGGGGTTTCCGCCTCTGCCGGCTGTAACGTTAAGTTTGCCGCCATTAAGATACACCTTTGTGTTATCGGTTATAGCCGCACTGCCGTTACCGCCGTCGCCGCCGCCAATGCCGTAATACTTTTCATTTGTATCGTAGTCAGTGTTATAACCTGCATCGCCGCCTTTACCGCCATTGCCGCCGATAACAGTTACTGTGCCGCCTGCAACCGTGAACGACGAAACATTTACCGCAACTTTGCCGTCCTCACCGTTTTTTCCGTTAGCCTCATCGGAACCGCTATCCGTAGTACCCCATCCGCCATTATCACCGTACGCTCCGATAAAGCCAATAACACCGCTTGCGTTTTCACTCTCACTATAAAAAGTTATTGTTGCGTCTGTGCCGGCAATACCGTTCACTACACTTACCACTGCATCGTTCTTGAGTATGACATTTACATTTCCTTTAATTTCTACAGGATTATATATATTTTTTTGGTTGTCATAATCATAGGTTGTTGTGATGATATTAACGATACCGTCAGCCACATACCACGTTTCTTTGTCGGCAATGCCCCATGCAGTATCAGTTGAAGCTATCTTTGTATAATCAGTTACCGTTCCGCTTATAACAGTACCGTCTGCGGACAGTCCGTAATAACTCACCGCTTCATCGGCAATTGCGTTGATTACTGTAAATGACAACGTGCCGACTGCAAGCACAGCAGATGTTGCTATGCAAGTTATGATTTTATTTGAAAGTGTTCTTTTCATTCGTCTCTCCTTATCCGGGAAATTTCAAGTAATGATATGCATTACTTATCTATCATACAATTGTAACATTCCATAAAGAGAATTTCAACAAATATGGCACGAACGGTCAAAAAATGGCGGCGAATGGTATAATTACCTTCGCCACCTGACTATAATGAATGATTTACTTATCAAAACCGAGCAATTTCTTCGTTCCTGCTTTTTCAAGTGCAACTGTCAGAAGCACACCTGCTATAAGCCCTACAGCGCCCTGTATTGCGTTTCCTAAAATGCCTGCCGCCGCTGTTGCTACGTTGCTGTAAAATATAATATCATAAACGAAGTAGCCTGCCACCATAATTATTTCTGCCACAGCGCCGCCGATTACCTTGCCGACAAGCGACTTGAAATAAGAGCCGTTCATAAAGCACTTTGCAATGTAGAATGCCGCTACTGCCATAAGTGCCTTGATTATCAGCGTTGCAGGCGCATAATAAGCATAACCTGTAAGCAGATCCGCCATCGCAGAGCCTATGCCTGCCGCCGCAACTCCCCACGGCGAGCCGATAAGCCATACCGATGTAAGCACCATTACATCGCCGAGATTTACATAGCCCTTTAGCGGCATAGGTATCTGTACCACCATTGTCGCAACACAGGTAAGTGCGGCAAGCACAGCTGCCGTAACCATTAATGTGAGATTTTTTGTCTTTACCATTTCTTTTGTCTTCTTTCTTTTGTATTTGGCTTATTTGCCTTTTTTCATATCATTGGCGGAGTAAACGACCTCCGCATAGATAGCCGCAATAATTCTGTACAGCTCGACCGGTATCGTTTCACCGCTGTTGAGCATTACAAGAAGTGCCGCCGTGCTGTCGTCACGGTAAACGGGAACGCCGTTCTCGTCTGCGATATTTATAATCTTCTTCGCAAGCTCGCCAAGGCCGGACGCTACCACGACCGGAGCATAGTTAAGGTCGGGATTGTACTTAAGCGCCGCCGCAGCCTGCTTTCCTAAATTACGCTTGGACATTAAGACCCTTCCTCCTGTCAATTATTTTCGGGAAAACCTCTGTCAGCACATGAGGCTTTCTCAGCACCGCAGTTTCAAATTTTGCGGGCTTATAGCCGATATTCCTTATTATAAGGTCAATCTTATCGCTAAGCTTTTTTATCTTGAAGCCGAACTTTTCGGGATAAAGAAGCGACAGATTGATGTTTTCGCCCAGTGCGTACATATCGACCTCAAAACGTCCTATAGATTCAACGTCAAATGTCAGGAACAAGTGATAATTCTTCTGTCCGACAGGCGTGTTGTTGGGGTTATTCTCGTCATTATCGACCCACAGCTCGCCGAATGCCTTTGTATCCTCAATCTGCAACGGCAGGATATAGTGTGCAAGAGGCGTGAATACACCCGGTGCATTGAGAAGGCTCTGCAGAAGATTTGACGCATTGAAATCGTCCAGCGACTGAATAGCCTCGTGATTTATATTCTTACCGATAAAATCGGTCAGCTTATCAAGAGTAGACGGTGCGGAAGGGATATTGCTCGAAGGCGGCAGTTCCTTACGCTGTGCCATCTCATTTACTATATTGGTAAAAAACTCAAAAAGCGTGTCACGCTGAGGTATATCCGGCATTTCACGGAGAATCTCATTGAGGTAGTCAACAAGTGCCGCCATATCCTTGATTCCCTGAAAATCACGATGTACCGCAGGAATAATCTGTCGGCTGTCAGTGCCTGTCAGCATTGCCATTATTATATTCTTAAGTGTCTGCAATCCGGATTGTTTTCCTTCATCAAACGGAGATGTCAGAAACTCCAGCTTATCCCTGGATAAATCCAGCTCCGCAAGATAGCTTTCATCGGATA